>Ga0082212_10000102_pt1 | contig 125736 bp, 102 predicted proteins | sample TergutNt197P3_FD_71548 | JGI IMG/M metagenome (GOLD analysis project Ga0082212, IMG submission 71548) | Neocapritermes taracua P3 segment gut microbial communities from Petit-Saut dam, French Guiana - Nt197 P3 | ecosystem: Host-associated > Arthropoda: Insects > Digestive system > Gut ...
GAAGGCCCCAAAGGAAGGGGGCGGCAAAGCCCCCCCCTTCCCACCGCCCCCCCCGGGCCGGCCCCCCCCCCCCCCCCCCCGCCCCCCAAAAGGGGCGACAAACCCCCCCCCCCCCATTCCCCCCCCAAAAAAAAACCCCCCCCCCCCATTCACTTCACATTCCATATTCTACATTCCATAATCTAATCCCCCCAACCCCAACCCCCAGAACCCAGCGCAACCCTCACACCCAGCGCAACCCTCACACCCAGAATCCAGAATCGACCGGTCACCTCCCAAGCCCCCAAGCCCCCAAGCCCCCAAGCCCCCAAGCCCCCATCTACTCCATATGCTTCAAACAATAGAATTTGATCTCTGGATTTTATCTCCGTATGCCAGGAATGTTTCACGTGAAACATTCCGGCGTTCTGGCACGGCTACTTACCCTTAGAAGGGGACAACAGGGGAGTGTCTGTTATCCCAGGAATGTTTCACGTGAAACATTCCTGGGATGTAACAGCTCAAGTTATTCTTCCGGCACTTGTTCCTTTGCCGCTCCGGGAAACCAGCCTAATAGGCGCCTAGCAGGTCGGGCATCATGAGCAGCAACGCCCCCATGGCCAAGAACAACAGCACGAAGAGCAGGAGGAAAGGGCTGGTGAAAGCGGCCTGGAACGGGCGGGCGACCTGCGAGTAGGCGGCTTGTGCAACCCCCATCTGTCGTATCCGCGGGATTTCCGCACGTTTTAAGACGAGCAAGAAAACAGAGGCCGCAAGACACAGGCCCATAAACGCCCAATTTGCGATAAAGGGGTCCACTCCGGTGACATCTAAGAAGGAAAGCCCCACGACGATGCTGTTGTAGAGGACATGGAGCACCATCGACCACTTGAGCGAGTACCGGAGGGCCACATACGCAAGGAGTATCCCGAGGAAGAAGGCATTGAAGCCCTGGACGAGGATCACGTGGTAGAGGCCGAACAGCAGAGCCGAGGTCACGATGGCAAAATTGTAGCCGTGGCGGGCAAGCGTGTTCAAGATGGCACCGCGGAAGATGACCTCCTCCATGATGGGCCCCAAGACCATCACAGCGACAAGCCCCCATGGGTCGGAAAGAAGCAGGGAAACAGCATCATCCATTGAATCTGTGAGCGAAACCCCGGACTGGTCGAGCAGGGGGGTCAAGGCCAGGGCAATAAGCTCGGTTGCACAGGCTACTCCCAACATCAAGACGAGAACCTTGAAGATGCTCGAAGGCCGTGCTTTCTGGTTCACGGCTACCAGGTCGTGAGTGAAGAGCTTCTTGCCCCTGAGAAGAAGGACCCAAGGCAGCGCGACGGCCATGGAGAGAATCTGCACCAACCCCATGGACCGTGCGAGGAAATCCGAGGTTAGCTGCTCGACCCCGACACCCTCCATCAAATCTTGCGCATTCGCCGGGCCATCTGCCATCATACGGGCCAGCATGTCAAGGAACTCGGGGGAAAGGATTAGGAGCATGGCGGTGACAAGGACTGCGGCGACGTTCATGGTAATGTACACAGCGAGTAACACCAGCACGACATCTCGCAGGTCGCGACGCAGCTCTTTTTGGGGCGAGGGCAAAGGAGGCGGGGGCGGAAGAGGTGCCCATGCCACGGGCACGAATGATTGCGGCACGGGTTGTTGCGGGATAGGCAGGTTTTCGGCAGCCATGCAGGATTCCTTTTCTCAGAGAAATGTGCAGGGTGATATTGTGTCATAATATCAGGAAACAGGCAAAGAGCCCCCTGGGGCCTGCTATCCCTTTCTGAAAGACAGGGCGGCATGAAGGCACAGGAGACGAAACCCGAGGAATGTGAGGACGATTATGGCAGACCGAACGATCGAGAACAGTGCGACTGATATCCCCGCAATTCCCGAGATACTCGAAAGGGTCTTGCTCTTTGCCCTTGAGGAAGCGAAGGAAAAAATGACGCAGGGGGGAGACATCGTCCCCTTCACAGCCCTGGTGGTGAAGGAGAACCTGTTCCTTGAGACCCATCCGGGCGATACCGCTGACGAGTGCTTCGCGGATGCGCGGCGTACCGTCGAGGGAGCCCGGGGCGCGAACGCCTACGCCTTTTGCTACGACGGCTACGTGGAGACCGACGCAGGCACCGCCGACGTGGTCATAGCCGAAGGGGGCATTCCGGGCGAGTCCGAAGGCATGGCGATCGGGTACCTCTATACCATGAAGGGCGACCTGCCGGTTTTCGAGGATGCCCCGGCCTATATCGGGGAGGCCCCCAACTTCATGGCCGACCTGAAGGAGGCAGACGACTATGAAGAGGAAGAGGTCGAGGCAAGATATCTCGAAGACGAATACGAGAAATCCGCCGTCCCTGCCGATGACGCCGGACCTGCCGCCGCGGATGCCGCCCCCGCCGGACCTGCCCCCGCCCCCGCCGAAAATGCGTGATATCCACATAAGACCCACGTGAGATTCACGTTGGATCGCCGCTAGGTTCCCGTATACTCCATGGGGACTTTCTGATGCTTTTCCGGGGGGTCCTCCTGGGCCCCCCGCTAGGTTCCCGCATAATCCACGCCAGGGTTTTGCAAGGTTTCTGCCATGGATCTGTAAACTCAGGCCGCTATGATAGTAATAAGAAAGCGATATAAATGACTGTCGCCAAGGCCGCCGGAACGACCAATGCCGTCGAGACGGCTGCCAATGCGGCAGTCAAAAGGGCAATGAAGGATAAACCCTTGCGTTGTGGGAAAGCTGTGATAGAATATTCAAGCTAATCCTGCTTCGGGTAGATGCCTTCAAAAAGCCCCGAAGCCGTTCAGTCCAGAGGAGGTGAGCCAATGAAGGCTTATGAACTATTGTTTTTTGTTTCTCCGTCACTCGACGAAGATTCCCGTGCTGCAGCCATGAAACGTATCGAGAGCACCATCGCCGAAGGCGAGGGTTCCATCGACAATACCGAGGATTGGGGAAAGCGCAAACTGGCCTACGAGATCAACGGGTTGTCCGAGGCGGACTACACCCTGATCGACTTCCATGCCGACCCCGCAAGCATAGCCGAGCTCGATCGCGTGCTGCGCATCACCGATGCAGTGGTGCGTCACATGATCATCGGACGCTATGACCGCGATTAACCCTGTGACGGGCATGTGGAAAAGCAAGGAAGCCCCGCAGGGCGTCCAGACATGAGATGAGGAAGACAAATGAGCATTAACCGTGTGATTATCAGCGGGAACCTGACCCGCGATTCTGAATTGAGGTCTACTGCAAGCGGTTTGCCGGTACTTGGTTTTGGTGTGGCAGTCAACGACCGCCGCAAGAACCAGCAGACAGGGGAATGGGAGGATTATCCGAACTTTATCGACTGCACCATGTTTGGGGCGCGGGCAGAGAGCATCTCGAGGTTTCTCGGCAAAGGCACCAAAGTCGCAATTGAAGGCAAGCTCCGTTGGAGTCAATGGGAGCGCGACGGGCAGAAGCGATCAAAGGTAGAGGTGATCGTCGACGAGATCGAGTTCATGAGCAGCCGCGGCGCAGATGGCTCGACGACCAGCTACGCCCCGGTGCCAGCCGCCGCCCCGAACGCGCCCGACATCGATGTGTCTTCTTCGGTCTACGATGAAGACATTCCGTTCTAGTACACGAAAGAGGTAAAAATGTCCGATTATGCCAGCAAGCAGCCTCGTCGCAAGTACTGCCAATTCTGCAAAGAAGATGCCCAGTACGTCGACTACAAAGACACTCAGATGCTGCGTAAATATGTAACCGACCGTGGTAAGATCAAGCCGCGCCGCGTGACCGGTGCCTGTGTCCAGCACCAGCGCGACATCGCTTCTGCAGTGAAGCGCGCCCGCGAGATGGCCTTGATGCCCTATACGGTCCCCGCCGTCAGCGGCCGGGGCGATCGCCGCAGCCGCTAGGCACGAGGGAGGTATGTATGAAAGTGATATTGCTACAGGAGTTGAAGGGCAGGGGTGGCGAAGGCGACGTCGTCGAGGTCGCCAAGGGCTTTGCCAACAACTACCTGTTTCCGAAAAAGATAGCGATCGAGGCGACCAAGGGAAACCTGAAGCAGCTTGAGATGCGCAAGCACAACATAGCCAGGCGCGAGACGGCCCGTTTGGACGACGCCGGGAAGATCAAGGAGCTGATCGAGAGCACCGCCGTGAAGGTCTTTGCAAAGGTTGGCGAGGAAGGCCAGCTCTTCGGGTCGATCACCTCGCAGATGATCGTCGAGGGGCTTCGGGAAGCCACGGGCTTCGAGCTTGACAAGAAGCGCATCGATCTCAAAGCCCCCATCAAGACCGCCGGAGAGCACGAAGTCCTCGTCTCGCTTTACCGCGACATCAAGACGACGCTCAAGCTGCTCGTGTGCGACGAGAACCAGGAGGCCGCAGATGCGGAGGCCCCGACAGAGGCCGAGGCCGCAGAGGCGCTAGAAGCCGAGGCCGCCGGAACCCCCGAGGCAGCCCCCGAGGCCCCCGAAGCCGTTCCCGGGGCCCCCGAGGCCGCAGCCGAGGCAGCCCCCGAGGCAGCCCCCGAGGCCGAAGACGCAGAAGAAGCCCTCTGAGCGCGAGCCAACAAGAGGTGCCGATGCCACAGCAGGCGGGACATAGGGACAACAAGGCCGATTCCTCAAGGGCAGGCGGCTCCTTCACCAGGAAGGACCAGTCTCTCCCTCAAAACATCGAGGCCGAGGAATCGGTCCTTGCCGCCTGCATGCTCAACCAGGATGCGGTGGTGGAGATCGCGACGAAGCTCGCCCCCGCGAACTTCTTCCGCCCCGCCCACCAGCTCATCTTCGGAAGCATCTTGGACCTCTACACCCGGCATATTCCGGTCGATCAGATATCCCTGGCCGATAACCTCAGGGCTTCGGGGCAGCTTGAGGCGGCAGGCAATAAAAGCTACCTGGTGGGCCTGGCCGACAACACCTTCGCGCTCACCAACTGGCGCAACCATGCCGAGATAGTGAAGAGGAACTCGATTCTGCGCGACCTCGTCTACGCGTCGATCGATATCAACGCCTTGGCCTACGACGCGCCTGACAACCTGGCGGTCGTGGTAGAAGAGGCGGAAAAGATGCTGTTCCGGGTCACCGAGAAAAGGGTGTCCTCCGACTTCCAGAAGATCGACAAGCTGACCATCTCCGCCTATGAGGAGCTGAGGGAGCTTGCCGAACGGAAGAGCCACATGAACGGGGTGGCAACAGGCTTCACGGATGTCGACAACCTCTTCCACGGGCTGCGCGGCGGCGACCTGGTCATCTTGGCGGCCCGACCCGGCGTCGGCAAGACGTCCTTCGCCCTGAACGTGGCCGTCAACGCCGCGAAAGCCAACACCACGGTCGCCTTCCTTTCTCTGGAGATGAGCTCGTCTCAACTCGTGCAGCGCGTCTTGTGCGCCGAGGCCCGGGTCGGCCTTTCCAAGGTCCGCAGCGGGAACGTCGGCAAGGACGACTGGGAGTTCATCGTCTCCGCATCGGAGACGCTCTCCAAGCTTGACCTCTACATTGACGACACCCCTTCGCTTTCCATCCTTGAGCTGCGCGCGAAGGCACGCCGCGAGCTGCGCGGCAAGGAAAGCGGGCTGATAGTCGTGGACTACCTCCAGCTCATGCAGCCCCCCCAGGGGCGGCGCGACATCAACCGCACGGTCGAGGTCGGCGAGATATCAAGGGGCCTGAAAATCCTCGCAAAGGAGATGAACATGCCGGTCCTCGCCCTCTCGCAGCTTTCCCGCCAGGTCGAGATGCGCAAAACCAAGCGCCCCATGCTCTCCGACCTGCGCGAGTCCGGCTCCATCGAGCAGGATGCCGACATCGTCATGTTCATCGACCGGAGCATGGACGAGATGGAGGCTGAAAGCGAAGGCAGGCCGGATTGGGGGACCGCCGACCTGATTGTCTCAAAGCACCGGAACGGCCCCACGAGGGAGATAAAGCTCGCGTACCTGCCGGAATACACGCTCTTCATGAACCATATTGATGAATCTCGTGCAGGAAGCTATGCCTGAGGCATTTCCGCCCCGCCAAGCGCTACACTGATACCATGCCAAAACAGGTGACATTCATCCACGCCGCCGACCTCCACCTGGGGGCCCCGTTCAGGGGCTTGCGTGCGCTTTCCCCAACCTGGGCAAGCCGCCTGCTCTCCGCCATCCCGGAAAGCTACGACCGCGTCATCGACTCGGCGCTAAAGAACGAGGCCGACTTCGTGGTTATCGCGGGGGACATCTTTGACTCGGCCCGGGCGTCCTATGCAGACCACTTGCACTTCTTCGAGGGCTTGAAGCGGCTCGCCGCCGCCGGCATCCCCGTCTACCTGTGCACCGGGAACCACGACCCCTTCACGTCCTGGCAGCACGACTTCTTCACCCTGCCGGAGAACACGACCATGCTCCCGGCTGACAGGCCCGGCTTTGTGGTGTTCAAAAAGGACGGCAAGCCCCATACCCTCATCGCAGGGCGCGGCTACTACAACCATTCGTGGTCGCCGGACGAGGACATCGCCGAGGGGATAACGCGCGCCGCCGCGCAGGAGGCGACGGGGGCCGATGCGCCCTTTGCCGTCGCGGTCCTGCACACGGGGCTGAACCTCGACCCGCAGAAGGCCCCGACCGACCCCGCCGCCCTGATGCGGGCAGGAATGGATTACTGGGCACTCGGGCACATCCACCTGCGCTGCACCTATCCGGAGAAGAACCCCCGCATCGCTTTTTCGGGCTGCATCCAGGGGCGCGACATCAAGGAGACCGGCGAGCGGGGTGTCTACAAGGTCACCCTGACCGAGGGGCGGCCCAACCAGGTCGAGTTCATCCCGACGGCGAGCGTCGTGTGGGAGCGCCTGAAAGTCGACGTTTCGGAATGCAAGAGCCTCTCGGAGATGCACGAGAAGATAATCCGCGAGCTCTTCCGCGCGAACAGCACGGTGTACTGCGAGGAGATGTGCGTGCGCATCTCCCTGGTCGGGACGACCGAGCTGCACCAAACGCTTGAGATGCCGGGGGTGCTGCGGGACATGCGGAAGGGCATCAACGATGCCTTCTCGGTGTTTTACTGCGACGCCCTGCTCAACAAGACCGTGCAGCCCTTCGACAAGAAGGCGCTGTTGAAGGAGAGCCTTTTCCCGTCCGTCTTCCTCCAGGTTTCGACAGCTCTCAAAGACGATGCCGACGAGAGCCTCGCATACCTCCAAAACGAGCTCCTGAAGAAGAACCTGCAGCTCCCCCATGCCTGCGAGAAGGAGATCCCGACCCTCCTTGAAGAAGCGGAGAACCTGGTGCTCTCCTTGCTGGGCGGCGACACCCGATGAGCAAGCAGCTCCTGCGACAAGAGGCGACAGACGGTCCAGCCCCGGCCGAAAAGGCCGGGAAAGACGTCGGCAAGACTACGGAAGGCGTCGGCAAGAGGACGGGCACGCTGTTCTTGCGGCGCATCAAGGTGGTGAGCTTCGGTGCCTTCTCCAACAAGGTGATCGGGCCCTTCGCCCCGGGCATGAACGTCGTCTTCGGAAGGAACGAAGGCGGGAAGACCACATTGAACGCGCTGGTCAGCGGCATCCTTTTCGGGTGGGAGGAAGCCCGCGGCATCCGCAACACCTACAAGCCGGAAAACGCTGAGCGCTCCGGGTCCCTCTTCTTCGAGGACGAGGCCGCAGAAGAGGAGCTTGAGGTGTTCCGCGTCAAGAACACCGACGGCCTCCAGGGCTGGGCCTCGCTTGTCGACGACATCGACAAGGAGACCTTCCTGACGATGTTCGGCTTGACCAGCGACGAGCTGCGCAGCCTGCGCAACACGACCGACGTGACCGCGAAGCTGCTCACCGCCGGCTCGGGGACAAGCGCCTCGCCGGCCTATGCCCTGGCCGAGATACAGTCCCGCATCGCCGAGCATACCTCGAAGGCCGCGGGGCTCGACTGCTCCATCGTGCAGCTCACCCAAAGGCAGGCAGAGCTGCGCGAGGCCCTGTCCGAAGCCGCTGACGAGGCCGACCGCCTGAAGCTGCAGGACAAGGAGTTCCACGAGCTCGGCCCCGAGCGCGACAACATCCTCGTTCGCCTACAGACGCTCAACACAGAAATCGAATCCCTGTCCGCCGCCCGCGCGAGCCTCGAAGAGCTCGAACAGCAGCAGAGGAAGAACCTCAAGCAGAAAAGGAAGCTCCTCGACGAGGAAAGGGCGCTTGCGGCCCAGCACCAGGAGCGCGGCAACGACGGCGTCTCGAAGCTTGTCGGCATGAAGCCCGAGCAGGAGTACATGCTGCGCGACAGGATCGACACGCTGCTTGAAGAGAGCAGCAAGATAGAGCACAGCGTGTTCCTCGCCAAGGAGGACCATACTTCGTCAAAGGCCGCCTTCGAGGTCCTTCACGAGGCGGGCGACCTCAAAGAGGCGGAGCAAAAGGCCCGGTTCCAACGCCAGGTACAAATGGTCTCGTCCATCATTTTGCCGGTGCTCTTCGCGGCCATCGGCGCCTTCATCCTGCTCCACGGATGGAAGATTACCTCGTTGTCCTTCACGGCGCTGGGCATCTTCGTGATACTGTTCGCGATTCTTCTGGCGGGCGCGGCATTCATCATGCTGTTCAGGCCGCCGAAGACCGAGGACGCACTGTTGCAGCGCAAGCAGGACGCGCAATGGGTCATGCTGCAGGACAGGAAGAAGCTTGAGGCCTGCGAGGCGGAACGGGGCGCACAGGAGGAAAAGGTGCGCGACTTCCTCAAGAGCAACGGGTTGAAAGAGGCCCGCGGGTCGCTCAAGAGGGCGCGGGCGCTGCTCGACGAAGCGAAGGACAGACGCGCCCAAAGAAACCTCACCTCCCAGAAAAAGCAGGCGCTCGCATCGCAGCTGGTCAGCCTGGAAGAGGCTATCGCCGAGAACACGGCCCAAAGGGAGAGGGCCTTTGCGCAGGTTGGCGTCAAGGAAGACACCCCCTTGAGCGCCCTTGACCTGTGGATATCCCAGAAGACCCAGCAGCGTGCGTCGCTGGCAGAGGCCCGGGACAGCATCAACCGCCGCTATGGCGAGCTCAAGCAGGAACTGTCCCAGGCAAAGCACCTGCGGAGCTTCGACGAACTGAAGCTTGCCTACCAGCAGGTACGCACCCGGCAAAAAGAAAGCATGCAGGATTACGCGCGCCTGCTTCTGGCCAAGCGCATGTTGGAAAACGCGATCGGCGCCTGGGAGTCCAAAAGCCAGCCGGAGGTGTACAAACAGGCGAGTAGGCTCCTTGCGCTCATGACCTCGGGGAAGTGGGTGAAGATCCGCATGTCGCCTGAGGGGAGGATACAGGTCGTCGACGACGTGAAGACGGTGCGCGAGCCGATACACCTGTCGCTCGCTACGTGCCAGCAGCTTTACCTGAGCCTGCGGATCGCCCTGCTCATGACGGCAGAGAACGTCGGACGGGCGCTTCCGGTCCTGGCAGACGACATCCTGGTGAACTTCGACGTCGAGCGGAGCCGAGGGGCGGTAAAGGCCCTGTTCGAGCTGTCGACGCGGCGGCAGGTCATCCTGTTCACCTGCCACGAGGAGATTGTAAGGCTTCTGCGGGAAAACGATTCGCAGGTAAACGTGCTCGAACTGTAATATAATCTGGTGGCTTGCCGAAGGGAGCACCGCGAGGCAAGGGCCCAAGCGAGAAAGGAAAGCTATGCCCAGTACGGTTATCGTCGGGACCCAGTGGGGCGACGAAGGCAAAGGCAAGGTCACCGACCTGATCACCCGCGACTACGACTACGTTGTGCGCTTCCAGGGAGGCAACAATGCCGGCCACACCGTCAAGCATGGGGAACGGAAGCTGGCGCTCCACCTGATGCCTTCCGGCATCATGGACGAGGCGGCGATACCCGTCATCGGGAACGGGGTCGTCATTGACCCGGGAGTGCTTGTGGAAGAGATGGAGATGCTTGAGCGGGAGGGCATCTCGTGCAAGAACCTGAGGATATCCTGTGACGCGCATGTCATCATGCCCTACCACAAGGACTTCGATGGCGCTGACGAGAAGCGCCTCGGGGCCAACAAGATAGGCACGACGAACCGTGGCATCGGCCCGTGCTACCAGGACAAGGCCGCCCGGAAGGGCATCAGGGTACAAGACCTCCTCGACGAGAAGATATTCCGGCTGAAGGTCGAGACGGCGCTTTCCCAGAAGAACCCGATCCTTGAGAGGATATACGGGCTCGACCCCTATACCGTCGACCAGGTATGCGACGAGTACCTGCCCTACACCCGCGTCCTCGGGCCCCTTGTCACAGAGAGCTCCCAGCTGCTGAACACGGCGCTCCGCGAAGGGAAGAACATCCTGTTCGAGGGGGCGCAAGGCACGCTGCTCGACATCGACCACGGGACCTACCCCTATGTCACCTCGTCGTCGTGCTGTGCCGGGGGCGCGGCGACGGGTACTGGAGTGGGGCCGACGGCGATAGACAAGGTGCTCGGCATCCAGAAGGCCTACGTCACCCGCGTCGGCGGCGGGCCCTTCCCCACCGAGCAACGCTATGCGGAAGACGGTGGCAGCCCGGAAGAGGCCGCGGCCGGCGAGCTCCTGTGCACGGAAGGCCAGGAGTTCGGCACGACGACCGGCAGGAAGCGGCGCTGCGGGTGGTTCGACGCGGTTATCGCACGCTATGCCGCAGAAGTCAACGGGCTGACCGACGTCGCCCTCACGAAGCTCGACGTGCTCTCGGCCTTCGACACGCTCAAGGTCTGCGTCGCCTACGAGTGCGGGGGGAAGGTCTACGACTACTTCCCCATGCAGCAAAGCGTGCTCTTCCATGCCAAGCCGCTCTACCACGAGCTTCCGGGTTGGAAGGGAACGGACATAAGCACCTGCCGCAGCTTCGAGGACCTGCCCGAGGCCGCGCAGGCTTACGTCAGGTACATCGAGGAGGCCTCGGGGGTTCCCATCAGCATTATCGGGGTCGGCCCCGACCGGGAACAGACCATCGTCTGCGGATGGAAGAGCTGAATGAAGGAAGGCCTGTGTAGGAACCTGTACGGGGCTTCCAGCACCTCCCCGCTGTTGCGGGGCTGCAGTGGCAAGAAGGCCCTGGCAGCGAAGGTGCGCAGGAAGTGGCAGTGAAAGAGACGAAGGAGGAAGCTCTCGTGAACATTCTGGTCTTAGGAAGCGGCGGCCGTGAGCATGCGCTCGCTTGGGCGCTCGCCCGGTCGCCCCGTTGCAGCCGCCTTTTTGCCGCCCCGGGAAACGGCGGCACGGCCGGCATCGCCGAGAACGTCGCGGGCCTGGATATAGAGGATGGCGAGGCCGTTGCCGGGTTCGCCCGGGAAAACGACATCGGCCTGGTCGTCGTCGGCCCCGAGGCGCTGCTTGTCGCCGGGGTTGCCGATGCGGTGCGCTCCGCCGGCATCGCATGCTTCGGCCCCGATGCGCAGGGTGCCCAGCTTGAGGGCAGCAAGACCTACAGCAAGCAGTTCATGGAGACGAACGGCATCCCGACGGCGCGTTACGCGAGCTTCACCGAGCCTGAGCCCGCCCTTTCCTTTGCCCGGGAGCTCGGCGTGCCGGTCGTCGTCAAGGCCGACGGCCTTGCGGCGGGCAAGGGCGTCATCGTCGCCGAGACTGCCGAGGCCGCCGAGGCCGCCATCAGGGGCTGCTTCGAGGGTGCCTTCGGCGAGGCCGGAAGCACGGTGTTGGTCGAGGAGTTCCTTACCGGCCCCGAGTGCTCCCTGCTTGCCCTGGTGGCCGGGGGGCGTGCCTTCTTCATGCCGCCTGCCCAGGACCACAAGCGGGCCTTCGACGGCGACCTGGGCCCCAATACCGGTGGCATGGGGGTGTACTCGCCTGTGCCCATCGTCCGTGCGGAGGAGTTGGCGGCCATGCAAGACATCATGCGCTGTGCCGCCGCTGCAACAGCGGCCGACCCCTTCGCCAACGACTACCGTGGTGTGCTCTACGGGGGCTTCATGCTCACGCCGAAAGGGCCGTCCGTGCTTGAGTTCAACGTGCGTTTCGGCGACCCGGAGACCCAGGTCGTCCTGCCCCTGCTGCAAAGCGACTTCGTCGATGCGGCCTGTGCCATAGCCGACGGGAGGCCCGACGACGTCGAGCTTGCCTGGTCTGATGCGTGGGCTGTGTGCGTCGTCCTGGCAAGCGGGGGATACCCGGGCGCCTACGAGAAGGGCAAGGTCATCCTCGGCGTCGACGAGGCAGGGGCCCTGCCGGGGGTCACGGTGTTCCATGCAGGCACGGCCCGCAACGCCGACGACGAGCTGGTGAGCGCCGGAGGCCGGGTGCTCAACGTGGTTGCGCTCGGGGACAGCTTCGAAGAGGCGCGTGCGCGTGCCTACGAGGCCTGTGCCTGTATCAACTTCGAGGGGAAGCGTTATCGCGGCGACATCGGGAAACGTGCGGCTGCGGGGCGCGGTGCCTGGGAATAGGCAGGGCCGCCCGATGCTCTCAGAGCGCCTGCTCACACATGCCGTCAGACATGAGACTAAAGGCTATCTCAAGATAGCCCCGACGGATGAGGCCTTCGTCCCCACACCGGTTCCGGGGAAGGCCTACATGCTGTACGCGCACGTGCCCTTCTGCGAGAAGCTGTGTCCGTATTGCTCGTTCAACCGCTTCCCGTTCTGCTCCGAGCGTGCGACCGTCTACTTCAAGAGCCTCCGCAAGGAGATGCTGATGCTCAAGGGCCTCGGCTACGACTTCGAGAGCCTCTACATCGGCGGCGGCACGCCCACCATCATGATTGATGAGCTGTGCGAGATCATCGACCTTGCGCGGGACGCATTCTCCATCAAGGAGGTCTCAAGCGAGACGAACCCGAACCACCTGGCGCCCGAGTACCTGGAAAAGCTCCATGGCCGGGTGCAGCGCCTGTCGGTCGGCGTGCAGAGCCTCGACGACGGCCTGCTCAAGCAGATGGACCGCCTCGAAAAGTACGGCAGCGGGGAAGAGATACTCGCCTACATCAAAGAGGCGAACGCCCTGTTCCCGTCGCTCAACGTGGACATGATCTTCAACTTCCCCGCCCAGACCGAGGCGATCCTGAGAAGCGACCTGGAAAAAGTCGTCGCAAGCGGCGCGAGCCAGACGACCTTCTATCCCCTGATGGCCTCCCCCTCGGTCGAGCGCTCCCTCAAAAAGACGGTCGGGAGAGTGGACTATGCACGGGAGCGACGGTTCTACGAGATAATCTGCGAGACCCTGACGGGTGGTCTTGCCGACGGCGCCGCCATCCCCGCAGGCACAGAGCCGCTTTTCCAGCATGGGAGCGCCTGGACCTTCAACCGGCGGGCGAGGGACGCACAGGGCCTGATCGACGAATACGTGGTCGACTACGAGGAGTACCCGGCCATCGGCAGCGGCGGCATCACGTACCTGGGCGACAGCCTGTACGTGAATACTTTCTCGCCCCGGGAGTACACCGAGGCGATAGAGGCCGGGCACATGCCGCTTGTCGGGAAGGTGCGCTTCTCGGCGCACGACCGCATGCGCTACCGCTTCATGATGAGGCTGTTCGGGCTGCGCCTGGACAAAAGGCAGTTTGCCGCTGATTTCGGCTGCAGCGTCGAGCGGGGCCTGCCCTTCGAGATGGCCTTCATGAGGGCAACCGGCGCCTTTGCGACCGACAACGACGAAGAGCTCACCTTGACCCCGAAGGGCCGTTACCTGATGGTTGTCATGATGCGCCAGTTCTTTATCGGTGTGAACACCCTGCGCGACCAGGCAAGGGCTGCCCTCGGCGACGAGGAATACCAGCTTCTCTTCGGATAGGGGCTTGTGGTGGCGACCCTGATGCCAGAGGCCGACTTGAGGTTCTTGGTTCCCGCGCTGGCCTGCCTCGGCATTGCCCTCGGCCTCGGTGCCGCCGCGCTTGAGCACCGTTGGCTGGGGTCTGGCGCCCGGCGATGGTCGTGGACGAGGGCCTGCGTCGTTGCTGTGTTGATGGCGGCCGTTGTGGCGCTCTTGGGCATCCGCTACGGCATCGGCGTCCAGCTGGCGGCCTACACGGCGCTTGCCGCCTTGTTGTGTGCCGTGGCGCTCGCCGACCTCGACACCATGACCATCCCGAACCAGCTGGTCCTTGCGGGCATCGTCCTGTGGGCGGCAACGGTCTGTTTTCTTCCGGAGTCCCCGGGGCCCTTCGACAGGGGAGCCGCATTCACGGGGGTCTTCGAGCAGGGCTTTGTTGCGGTCGCGCTCGACGGCCTGCTCGGGGCAGTCGTCGTTCCCGGATGCCTTGTGATAGCGGCAGTCCTTTACGAGCAGGTTGCCAAAAAGCAGTCCTTCGGCGGCGGCGACATCAAGCTTCTTTTCATGGTCGGCCTCCACCTCGGCCTTGCGGGCAGCGCCTTTGGCCTCTTCTTCTCCTGCATCCTCGGCCTCGCAGTAGCAGCCCTCTGGCGCCGCTCAAGGCCCCACAGCCGCGCCCAAGCCCCCCAGGGGCTTCAAGAACCACAAGAACATCAGGAGGCCGCGCACGCCCTGCATCCTTCAGGCTCCGGCCTTGCAGCCAAGCCGTCCCAAACCTTCCCCTTCGGCCCCGCAATAGCCCTCGCCACCATAATAACCCTGCTGATTTGAAGGAGCGGGAACAACCGGGCGGCTAGGCCTGCGCCATTGCCTGCTTCATCTCGACGATTTTGTTCCGGGCATATTCCGACCCTGTGCCGAGTATCTGCACCGCGAGGATGGCGGCGTTCTTCGCCCCGTTGATCGCCACGCAGGCGACCGGCACGCCCGAGGGCATCTGCACCATGGAGAGCAGGGAGTCCAGGCCGCCCAGGTCGCTCGTCTTCATCGGGACCGTGATTACCGGTAGCGGCGTATAGGCTGCGACCACCCCCCCGAGGTGTGCGGCCTTCCCCGCAGCGGCGACGATGACGCGCATGCCCCGGTCAACGGCGCCCGACGCCCATGCGTGGACCTCTGCGGGCTTGCGGTGGGCGCTTGCGACCTTCACCTCGTAGGGGATACCGAAGTCGTCAAGCTGCTTCATGCACGGCTCCATGGCGGGCATGTCGCTTTCCGATCCCATGATGATGCCGACAAGGGGCGGGGTGTCGCTCATGCGAGGCTCCTTAAATTCGTAGTTGCTGTGTCGGTTGCTGTGACGATTGTACCAAGTGTTGACCTTGCCACGGCGCACCGCTACAATATCCATCTGCGCTTCATCAGGGATGGGGACAAACTGGGGAAGCGCGCACATTGGTCGGGTAGCTCAGTTGGTAGAGCAGCGGACTGAAAATCCGCGTGTCGACGGTTCAAGTCCGCCTCCGACCACCATTGGAACCGCTGGTAGGCCGCCCGTCGGGCGGCCTGCTTCGTTGCGGTGCAGGATAGAGGGAATACTGGGCTTAAGTGGCTTAAGGCAACAATGCCCGCAATGCCCCGGGAAGGCTTGTGCTGCAGCCCTTCCTTGTGGTACAGTAACGACCGCTATCATGGATAACTTAACTGGACAACGGGTTCCCCTCAAAGAGCGCTTCGCGGCAGCGAAGACGCGCTCGGGTTCCCACGCCCTTGAGTGCGGCCATATTCTCCCAGGGAGCGTTGCGGAGGTCTGCTGTGCCGTCCCCGCACGAAACCCAAGGCATATCTTCGATGACCGATACTGATAGCACATGGGCTTGCGAACCTTTTCACGGGGCGTCTGTTCTCGTGCAGGGGTCCGCAAGGCCATGTGCGCCTCTCGGGGGCTTTGGTGCGGGGTGTGTGCGCAGGGATGCGCAAACACGCACAGGGAATGCGCGGGACATGCAGCCAGAAAACCAAAACCCCCCTCCTCTGTTGACACAACCTAAAGAATAAGGAGCAGATATGCTAGTCAGAATAGTCATCCTGTTGGTCTTTGCCGCCATCGCCATCGGCGTCGGCATCTACAGCCGCCGACATGCCTCCACGGTCGACGGCTTTATCTTGGGCGGGCGCAATGTCGGCCCGTGGCTCTCGGCCTTTGCCTTCGGGACCACCTACTTCTCGGCCGTCATCTTCGTGGGATATGCCGGCCAGTTCGGGTGGAAGTACGGCGTCTCGGCAACGTGGATCGGCATCGGCAACGCCCTCATCGGCAGCTTGCTCGCGTGGTGGATACTCGGGGCACGCACACGCGAGATGACCCACCGCCTGAAGGCCGCGACCATGCCGGAGTTCTTCGGCAAGCGCTACGACAGCAAATGGATACGCATTGCCGCCGCCGCAATCATCTTCGTCTTCCTGATCCCCTACACCGCAAGCGTCTACAACGGCCTTTCGCGCCTCTTCGGAATGGCCTTCGGCGTCCCCTACGAATACTGTGTCATCGGCATGGCAATCCTCACCTGCATCTATGTGGTCTTGGGGGGCTATATGGCGGCAGTCACGAACGACTTCATCCAGGGCATCGTCATGCTCGTCGGCATCGTGGCGGTGATTGCCGCCGTGCTGGGCAACAACGGCGGCTTTGCCGAGGCCGTCACTCAGCTTTCGCTCATTCCCGCGGAGACGACGGAAATGGCAGGGCCCTTCGTGAGCTTCTTCGGGCCCGACCTGCGAAACCTCATCGGGGTCCTGATCCTCACCAGCCTGGGGACCTGGGGGCTTCCCCAGATGGTGCAGAAGTTCTACGCCATCAAGGCCGGCCCCGCCATCAAGCAGGGCGCCATCATCTCGACGGTGTTCGCGTTCACCATCGCCGGCGGCAGCTACTTCCTCGGCGGTTTCGGGAGGCTCTATGGGGACCAGATCGAGATGACGGCCGCCGGGACGCCGATTTTCGACAGCATCATCCCGACCATGATTGCCGGCCTGCCCGACTTCCTGATCGGTATCGTGATAGTGCTCGTCCTGTCGGCTTCGATGTCCACGCTTTCCTCGCTGGTGCTGACCTCGTCGTCGACGCTTACCATCGACCTCATCAAAGACAACATCGTGAAGAACATGAAGGAGAAGAGCCAGATACTGTCCATGCGGGTGCTGCTGGTCATCTTCGTGATAATCTCGTCCGGCATCGCGCTCGTCCAGTACAACTCGTCGATCACCTTCATCGCGCAGCTGATGGGCATCTCATGGGGCGCCCTCGCCGGCTCCTTCCTGGGCCCCTTCTTCTGGGGGCTCTACAGCGGCCGCATCTCGAAGGCGGCGGTATGGACGAGCTTTGTCGTGGCCGTGGGCCTCACGGTCTCGAACCTCTTCCTCGGCTTCATCGCCTCGCCGATCAACTGCGGCGCGCTTGCCATGGTGCTTTCGCTGGTGCTGGTCCCGCTGGTGAGCCTGGTCACACCGAGGGTTCCGTTCTCGGTCCTGCCCTCGCACCGCGACGGGGCGATAGACCGCGAGTTCAAGAAAGAGATGGAAGAAGAGAAGGTGTAAGGCGCACCGAATAGGGAAAAGCGCCGAAGAAAGGAAGGCGCCGCGAAACAAGGCGCACCGAACAAGGGGGCGCGCAGAAGAAGAGAAGGCGCAGGAGAAGGGCACATTGTAGAATATGGTAGTGCGCCGCACGCAGGAGGCGGCGCACACAAGGGGATATGCAGGAGCACGCAGCAGGTAAAGGCACGAGAGAAGGCATAGAAGAGAAGGGATGGCCCCCCATGGAAGGGTTCGACCTCATCAACGTCGGCATATGGTCCATCGTCCCGCCCATCCTGGCCCTTGGCTTGGCGCTCATCACCAAGGAGGTGTACTCTTCGCTGACCGTCGGCGTGTTCGTGGGCATGATCATCTACCAGTTCGCGCTCAACGGCGCCGGTCCGGCGCAGCTGGTTGAGAGCTTCACCATGGTGCCCCAGATGATGGCCGAGCAGATAGCCCGGAACGGGGCCCTGCTCCTGTTCCTTGCCCTGTTGGGGGCCCTGGTCGTGGTGATCGCCTCGGCCGGCGGCTCGAAGGCCTATGGCGAATGGGTGTCGCAGCACATCAAGAGCGCCCGCATGGCGAAGGTCTTGACGGCGGTGCTCGGCCTCATCGTCTTCGTCGACGACTACTTCAACTGCCTGACGGTCGGTGCCGTCATGCGCCCGGTGACCGACCGCTTCAACATAAGCCGCGAGAAGCTGGCCTGGATTATCGACTCGGCCGCCGCCCCGATCTGCATCATCGCGCCTGTGTCCTCATGGGCGGTGGCGGTCGGCGGGTATCTCGGCGAGGGCGGCTTCACGACCTTTATCGCGTCCATCCCCTACAACTTCTACGCACTGCTCACCATCGCCTTCGTCCTGTTCATGTGCCTCACGGGCTTCGATTTCGGCCCCATGAGGACGGCCGAGGCCGAGGCGCAGGTGGCGATGGCCGACAAGCAGCGCATTCCCGGCAAGGAAAGCGCGCTTGAGTCGGTCGCGACGGCCCGGATATACGACGAGTCTGACCCCGACGCCATCCCGCCCGAGGGCAATATTCCCGTTCAGGTCGCGGAAGACGCCGACCTTGAGGCTGCGGCCCACCAGATGGCCGAGGACTACAAGGGCATCAACATCTCCGACAAAGGCAGGGTGTTCGACCTGATGGTCCCGATCGTGACGCTCATCGTGTTCGCGATCGTCGGGATGATGTATGCCGGCGGCTTCTTCGGAGGGACCGAGTTTTCGGCCGCCATCGGCGAGGACCCGGTATTCGGCCTGAACATCGGCGTTTCGGTCGCGCTGCTTGTGACTGCGCTCATGTTCCTGCCCCGCAGGCTTATGAGCCTTGAGGGCTATGTGGAGGGCCTTTCAGAAGGCGTGCGGTCGATGGTCGGCGCCATCATGATCCTGATCCTCGCATGGAGCCTGGGTGGCGCGTGCCGTTACCTGCTGGGAACCGGCGAGTTCGTGAGCGGCTTTTTGAACAGCGTGGGCGTGGACATGGCCCTCCTGCCGGTGGTCCTCTCCATCGTGGCGGCCCTGATCGCCTTTGCGATGGGCACGTCGTGGGGGACGATCGCGCTTTTGATGCCGGTCGTCGTGGGAGTCTTCGCGTCGGGAGACCCGCTGTTCGTCGTGGCGGTCGGGGCGACGCTGGGCGGCGCGGTCTACGGCGACCACGTGTCCCCCATATCGGATACGACCATCCTGTCGTCGGCGGGCGCCCAGTGCAACCACCTGCGCCATGTGGCAACGCAGCTGCCCTATGCGACGCTGGTCATGGTGATGTGCCTTGTCGGCTATATCGTATGCGCTATCGTCGGGAACCCCTGGGTCCCGCTCCTTATCTCCGCGTTCCTGATAGTTGTGGCGACGACGGTCCTCGCAAAGACGGACTTCAAGCTGCCCGGGTCGGCTAGGCGCTGACGATGCGGGGCAGGCAAAGGTCGTGGCCCTCAAGGGGGACTTCGCCAACCTGCTGCTCCGCGAACGCGGCACCTGCGACAAAGGCGCCGGGGCGAAGCTCTCGCAGGATGCGGTCGTAGTTCCCCCCGCCATAGCCAAGGCGCCCGAGGCGTGCGTCGAAGGCGACGAGGGGCACCACCACGACGTCGAGGACGCCGGGTGCGACTGTCGGAAAGCATTCAAGGGCAGGGTCGTCGGCTGCAAAGGAGCGCAGGGGCTTTCCCACAAAAGGAACAGCATGGGCCTCGTACTGGCAAAAAGACACCTCACGAAAGACCATCGGTGCTGTCGCCGCCAGCACTGCCGGGAATGTTTCACGTGAAACATTCCCCGGGACTGTCCCAGGTGCCTCCCTGTTCCGTGCCCGCAGCTTCTGGGACAGGATAAGCCCTTGCCCCCCTTGTTCCCTGTCCGGAAGTTCGTATTGAAAATCGGCAGCTTGTTTCGAGAATGCCTGCTCGCCGGGGAATGTTTCACGTGAAACATTTTTCTGCATGCAGGGAAAGCAGAGCCGTCCCCCGTGCTCATGTACTGCGCGGATGAAGCGGTCGAGCGAGACCTCGCTGCGTTTCGCGGCATAGACGGCGACAATCTTGCCGGGAAGCGTCCCCCCTCCTACGATCCCTCCTGCGCCTTCTGAGCCAAGGCCGTCGCCAACACCGAAGGCGCGACACATCTCCAGCAACAGCTCGTCACAGATGCGGATGCTTTTCTGTTCGCGCATGAAAGCGGGAATCGCGTCACGGCGTGCCAACGCAAGGCGGCGAAGCTCCTTTTTTCGCCCCGCTTCGTTGCGCCCCGCCTCACCCTCCGGCCACGTCCCGCGTTCCGCCATGTCTTCCATTTCACATTCTACATTCTGTCCTAGAGGGGCCGAGTCTCCTAAGCCAGCCGCCCGAACCGGCCGTCCACCGCGACACGAACATCCAGGGCTACACCGGGTCTACACCACGACCCCGACGCCCATCACCTGCATGACCAAAAGGACCACGGTCAATACGGTAACGACGACAACGGTGAGCCACAGCAGCCCCAGCGAGGCGGCCTTGGTCTTGTACTCGCGCATGATGCGGACATCGGAAGATATGAGCGCCATGAACACGAGCAGTACCGGCAGGACGACGCCGTTCACGAACTGCGCCGTCAGCATGACGCCCAGGAGGTCGATGTTGGGGATGAGGTCGACGGCAACCGAGAACACGATGACGAAGGTCAGGATACCCTTGAAAAGCGGCGCTTCCTTCCAGGTGAAGGACACCCCGGCCTCCCAGCCGAAGGCCTCGCAGATCACGAAGGAGGTGGTTAGCGGAAGCACGCAGGCCGCCAAGAACGATGCGGCGACAAGGCCGATCGCGAAGAGCGTCTTCGCGTACTGCCCGGCGAAAGGCTCCAGCGCCTGGGCCGCGTCGGCGGCGCTTTCGATGGCGATGCCGTGGGGGTAGAGCACGGTGGCGGTGGTAACCACGATGAACCAGGCAACGAGGCAGGCGGCGATGACCCCGGAATAGACATCGACCTTCTGCGAGAAGAGCCCCTTGACGCCCTCGCCCTTCTCTACGACGTTGCTCTGGTTGAAGAACATCATCCAGGGCGCGACGGTCGTGCCGATCATCGCGATGACCAGCGACACGAAGTTGACGTTTCCGATCACGTGCGGCACAACGGTGTTGTAGGCAGCGTCACTCCAATTCGGCTGTGCCATGAAGGCAGCAACCACATAGGTGACGAACACGAGGGAGAGCGCGAGGAATATCTTCTCGATCCGCTTGTAGCTGCCGCTCACTATGAGGAACCAGACCGCCACGGCGGCGACCGGTATCGAGACGTACTTCGACACGCCGAACATCTCCATGCCCGAGGCGATGCCGGCGAACTCCGAGAAGGTGGTCGCCACGTTGCCGATGAGCAGTGCAAGCATGGCGAAGGCCGTCAGGCGGATACCGAAGCGCTCACGGATGAGCGCCGCGAAGCCCTTGCCGGTGACGGCCCCCATGCGTGCGGCGGTCAGCTGCACGACGATCAGCAAGACGCACATGACCGGCACGACCCACAGCGTCGTGAACCCGAACTCGGCGCCGACGACAGAATAGGTCGAGATGCCGCCTGCGTCGTTGCCCGCCATGGCGGTGACGACGCCCGGCCCGAGCGCCGCAAGGAACAGCCAGAGCTTCGTCTTCTTCTTGGAAGGGGCCGGGGCAGCGGCCTCGATCCCCGCGGCACCCTCGGTGCTGGCAAGGCCTGCGGCGTTGTCCGCGCTGTCCGGCTTAGCAGATTTGACTATCATGGCTCAACTCCTGCCCTTTAGTTCCCGGGATACCCTATCGCCTGGAACAGGATCATCGTGTAGATGAAGAGGAAGACGAGCGCCGCCCCGACAATGCCGACGGTCATGAGCACGCGCTTCTTGAGCTTCTCTTCGTTCGCATCCTCTTCTATGACGTCATACGCGTCGTCAACCGTGACGATGCCGAGCAGCTTGCCGGACTCGTCAACGACGGGCATGGCGGGCAAGTCGTACTTGAAGATGTCGGCTGCAACCTCCTCTTCCGTTTTCGTGGGAAGGGCGGTGATCAGCTCGGAGTACATGATGTCCTTGAGGGGCGTCGCCGCATCGACGAGCACCAGGGTACGCAGCGAAGCCACGCCGACGAGCTTGCCGTATGCGTCGAGCACGTAGACGTAGTGGACGGTCGGGAAGTCCTCGTCGAGCTCCCGCAGGGCCTCTATCGTCTCCGCAACGGTCCGGGTCTCCTCGACCGCGACATACTGCGTGGTCATCATGCCGCCAGCCGTCCCCTCCTTGTACCCGAGAAGGCCGCGGATTGCCGCCGCGTCCTCCATGCCCATCAGGTGCAGCAGGGTCTCTGCCTTTTCGTAGGAAAGGTCGCGCACGATGTCGGCGGCGTCGTCGGGATCCATCTTCCCCAGCAGGGTGGAGGCACGCGCCTCGTCGAGGTCCTCGATGAAGTCGGCCTGGTACTCGTCTTCCATCTCAGAGATGGCGTCGGTCGCCCGCGCCTCGTCCAGGTGCGCGAAGACGCTCGCCCGCTGTTGAGGGTCGAGCTGTTCGAGGATGTCGGCGACGTCTGCGGGATGCATCTCGTTCAGGCGCTTATGGGTGACGGAAAGCTGCACCTCGGAAAGGTCCCGGTCGAGCAGATCCATATAGTTCCAGGCGATGATCTGCTCGTCTATCTTCTTCCCGAAGGCCCGTGCCAGGGCGAGGACGGCACGCTCAAGGTGCTGTGAAAGCCCCCGCATAATGCCGCGCATGCCGACTTCGGCGCCGAGCAGGCGCAGCTGCTTCCCGGAAACGGAGAGCTTGAGGTCGTTCACGCGCACGACCTTCATCCCCTGCGTATCGACGATCTGACGGTTCAGCAGGTCGCGCGCGAGCAGAACTTCGTCAGGTTGCAGATAGCTGAAACGGATGTGGTGGCCCTCGACCCCGAGGTCGATGCCATCCTCGTCAAAGCTCTCGACGTATTTGCGCCACGAGACCATGAAGGGCTTCTTGCCCGGCCCCTGGAAGGCGAGGCTCGTGATGCGGGGGAACATCTCGCCTGTTGAGATGGCGAGGTCTGAGACCTTGCCGATTTTTGCCCCCGTCGAGTCCACGACGGGCTCCCCAAGCATTTGTGAAAGATAGAGCATAGGCATCCCTTACCGTTTCCGATCGGCACACACGCCGCTAAGGCCGCCTCACAACCCCACTGTGTCAAGGGGCGCAGCCTTGTTTGTTGCAAGCAACTATGCCGATACCGATACTGTGTCGCAGCCATCCTTCGGCTGCCGACAAGGGGAAGCCGAAGGACTAATTACTGTGAGGTTTCGGTTTTCGAACCTTCAAGTATCGTCCTTTCCTTCAAACAACAAAACGCCGCACGCCAAGGCGCCGCCACACCGGGCACGCCAAAACTGCAGGCACACGCCTGTTCACAAGCCCATAGAGATAGTAGGCGATTTTCCAAGCAGCGTCAACCTTTACGGGGTCATTTTACGGGCTCTTTACGGGCCTCTCCGACCCTTATCCAGGCTCCGGGCATGGATAAGGGTCGGGTATGGAGAGCCCGAGGGACGCGGAGGGCGGCTAAACGACCAGCAGGGCTTCCTGCCTTGCCGTGAAGTTGCCCTCAAGCATTCCGATGACCGGGCTCAGAGCGGCCGTGTTTATCGTCCGGGCACCAGCCGAGCATGCCTTCACGCAGGCATGGCAGACGATACAGCACTCATCGGTTATGCTCGGGTCATCCGGGATGGCATCCACCGGGCACACGTCGGCGCACTCCAGGCAGTTTGTGCATGCGTCCTTGTCGACCAGGGGCCGCCAGTCGGCATGGGGGTATTCTATGTAGGGCTTGTTACCCGGAACCTCGACCATGGCGGCAGAGCCAGAGCCCAGCTTCTCGGCAATCTGGCCGCCGAGCTTGCGGGCCTCTTCGATGTCGGCGGCATCGGGCCGACCCGGCGCAACCGTGCTCGTGAAGCTGTGCTCGCAGGGGAAGGTGACCAGGCCTATTATCCGGAAGCCCTGCCCGACCAGCACATCGGCGGCCTCAAGGAGGGAATCATCGACCGCCCTGTTGCCATAGGTGGCGACGATGACGGCAGGGGTGTCCCCACCTTGCAGGTGTTTCATCTCTTGCAGGAATACCCCGGGAACACGTCCGGCGTAGACCGGAAAACCGACGACGAGCACGTCTTCGGCACCCAGGGCACCGAGGCCTTCCGCCCAGCCCTTCCGTGCACAGGACAGGGTAAGGTCGAAGTCAGAGGCTATGCCGGCTTTGCCAGCAACCCCCTCGCTCACCGCCTGGACAACCTTTTTCGTTGATTGCGTTGGACTGAAATAACAAACCGATACCTTCTCTGTCATGGGACCCGTCTCCTTCCACCTGATTCTCCCTATGCTTGTCCGTGCCAAACGAGCACGGCCCTATCCAGCCAGCTCCCGCCTTCCCCGTACCTCCCGGTACCGAAAGACAGCGGAAAGACGGTGCCTCGCCGGTGTCACGCTAGGGTAGCACGCGACAGGCAGGCGGTCAACAATCCGGCCCAGGCGTTTCGCCTCGCGGACCCCTTGCAGCAGGGGCTGCACTTCCGGGTCCTGGTCCTCGATGTAGGCATCAACAGCAGGCGCCTCATCGGCCAAGGGGCAGCAGGGTACCCCGTCCGTCATCGGCCTCCTTTGCGGGCGTAGTACAGGCCCATCACCTGTATGGCGATCAACGGGGTCATTGCCACCATGGCTATGAGCCCAAAGGCGTCGGTGGCGATGTTTCCCCCCAGGGAATGCGACGCCCCTATGGCCAGGGGCAGCAGAAAGGCAGAAGTCAGGGGCCCCGAGGCAACACCCCCCGAGTCAAAGGCGATAGAGGTGAAGATTTTCGGCGTGACAAAGGAAAGGCCGACCGAAAGGACGTAACCGGGTAGCAAAACCCATTCTATCGGCAGGCCCGTAAGCACGCGCAGCATGGATATGCCGATGGCAAGGGCAACCCCGAAAGAGAGGGACAGCTTCATGGCCCTTTGGGAAATGCCGCCGCCGGTGATATCCTCGACCTGCTTGTTGAGCACCGATATAGCCGGCTCGGCCCGTATGACGAAGTACCCGAAAACCATGCCGACGACGACAAGCAGCCCTTTGTAATCCGACTCTGCCAGGCAATGCCCCAAGAGGTTGCCAACAGGAAAGAAGCCCAGCTGCGCCCCCGTAAGGAAGAGAACCAGGCCGGCATAGGTCGAGAGTATGCCGAAAAGGATTCGAACCACCGTTCCCGCCGGCGGCCTTATCGCAAGAAGGGAGAACGCGAGGAATACGACGACGACAGGGGCAAGCGACAGGAGCATCTCTCGCATATACCGCAGCAGGGCGCCCGAGTAGGCAGCCCCCAATGCCGCAGAGTCCGCAGTGGTCGCCGTGTAGACGACATAGTCGGCAGCGCCGCTTTCTGGCGTGTATATCAGGCCGAGCGCCATAACGGTGAGGATAGGGCCGATGGAACAGATGGCGATCAGGCCGAAGTTGTCGTCCTCGGTACAACTGCCCTTCTGGGCACAGGCGATGCCAACCCCGAGCGCCATGATGAAGGGCACGGTCATGGAGCCGGTGGTAGCGCCGCCGGAGTCGAAGGCTATAGGCAAGAAGTTCTCCGGCACAAAGAGCGCGACAATGAAAATCAAGGAATAGAAGGCCAAGAGTATGTACTTGAAGCTCAGATGAAGGACCTCGCGCAAAAAGCCTATCGCCAAAAAGACCCCCACGCCCACCGCAACCGAGACTATCAGTATCAAGCTTGGGATGCCTGCCGCCAACTCCGCAAACACGAGAAGCCCGGGCTCGGTAATGGTGATGATAAAGCCCAAGACAAGCCCCATCGAAACAAGGAGCCACGTCTTTTTCCTACCTGCGATAAAAGAGCCTAAAATACCCCCCATGGGCTTCATGGCAACGTCGGCCCCCAAGGTGAACAGCGTCATCCCCACCAGCAAAAAGACCGTGCCGACGGCGAAGCTGACCATCACGTCGAACGGCGTGGGAACGAACACGAGCATAAGGACGAAGACGAGAACGGCGACCGAGAGCACCGAGCGAAGCGCCTCCAGGAATTTTTCCCTCACCGCCATATTGGTTTCAAAGCTCAAACAACCTCCTCATAACAACCCGTGTCAAACCCGCTTTGAGCAAAACGCCAAGGCGACGGGCGCACCCACCAAAGGCCACGCATCACAAGAGCGGGAGCCTCCCCTAAAGGAGACTCCCGCCCTGAAGTCCTAGCTTGAAACAGCTTCTTGCTGCCAACCGAGTTCATGCAAACTTATTCAACTGGGAACTATATTGCACATTCCCGCCCAAGAAGTCAACAAGAAACTGCACATACGCCCTCCATACGAGGGGAACTAGGTAGATGAATGCTAAAATATGGAATCCGCATGGAATCCGCATTTATCGAGAATAATTGTAAGGACACCCTGGCAATGACGAAGAAAGGCTAAAAATTGGCTATTTACCTGGTGGACTACGAGAACCGCAGCGGCAAGAGCACCGCTAACGGCCTTAACGGCATCGAGAGGCTGACCAACAACGACAGCGTAACCGTTTTTCTGGGGAAGAGCAACGTGGTCCCGGCAGAGATCCTGGACAGGTGCGTCAACAGGAGCAAAGCCCGGGTGACCTTCCACAAGTGCCGCAAGAGCGCCAGGAACTACCTGGACTTCCAGCTGGTCACCCACCTCGGCTTTCTGGCGGCCACCCGTGAAGAGCGGGAATACCATATCGTCTCGGACGACAAGGGCTACTATGCTGCCGTAGACTACTGGCTGGCCGAGCACCCCGACTACACCATCATCCGCCAGCCCTTTATCCTGGCGCCAGAACCGGAGCCCCCGGCCAAAAAGCCCAAGGCCAGCAAGCCCAAGGGCAAGAAGGCCAAGAAAGGCGAGGGCACGGCAGGGCCAGACACCCGCGCCGAAGCCGCAGCGCCTGCGGAGGACATGCAGTCGACCGGAGGCGCCAACGGGTTGCCGGAGCCCGACCCCCTGCCGGTGCCGACGCCTCCCGACCAAAAGATCAACAAGCTCGACCCGCCCGAGTCGATCCGCAAGGTGGCCCGCACCATCTACAAGCAAGAAGGCATAAAGCTCGGCTATATCTCCCAGCTCTACGACGAGATGCGGGCCTCTGCCCACGCCAAGAGCTTCTCCAGCCGCATAGCCAGCCTCTACGAGCCCGATCGCCTCGCCCGCCTCCGTCCCGACCTGCTCGCACTCTTCGACCGCTACGCCAGCATGCGCTGAGAGGCAAGGCACCGACAGTCAGGACGGGCCTAGAGGGGACGGTTCTCTGGTTTTTCCAGGAAGGAGTCAGGGTGTCATGAATAGTATCTTATCGCTGCTTCTGAGTATCTCGGCGGCTTCATCGGCGTCGAGGACCTGGATGCAGTTCGCTTGACAGTGCTGCACGCAGGAGGGGAGCTTACCTGCGGCAAGACGGTCGGCACAGAGATTGCATTGGTCGGTAAGCACCGGGAAATAGCGGTACTGCCATTTCTTCGGCGCGTACTCCCAGGGACCTACCTCGTTGAGCTTGATCCCGTACTGCCCCGCCGGGAGGTCGTTCTTGACCTGACATGCCAGCTCGCAGGAATGACAGCCCGTGCACCAGCGATAGTTGACCAAAAGTCCCTTTTGCATGATCATTCACCTTCCTTGCAAGGGTAGATCCTGCAGAGCAGGCACTTCCAGTTGGCTCCGACCCCCGTCTTGCCGCTGCTCCAGGACACCAGGTTGTTGATGTTGAGCTCGTTGACATCGTAGAGGTCCTCGGGGTCGGCCTCCGGGTGCCACCAGCCGTGGTCCGTGCTCACGACGCGCGGGTCGACGACGGGCGTGACCTCGGCGACGCGCTTTGCCCTCGCAACTCGTCCGGTGAGGCCAACCGGGCCTTCAACCCAGACCCACTGGCCGTCGCGCACGCCCAGCTCCTCCGCGCTTTGCGGATGTATCTGCACCGTGGGCTCAGGATGCACAGCACGCAGCCTCCCATCTTGACGGTTCTCCGAATGAAAGGTGTTGTGTCTCCGCGCACCGGTGGTGAGCACGAGCGGGTACTTCTGCGCCAGCTCCGGCTGTGAATAGGGCGTCATCGTGGGCTCGATATAGCGCGGCAAGGGATCGCAGCCGAGAAACTCCAAACCCAGGGAATAGAGTTCGAGGCGTCCGGAAGGAGTCTGAAAACCAGCTTGCCCATCTTCGCGCATCCTGCCCGTCTTGTACTTCTCATACTCAAAGGGCAGATATTCTGGAGCGTTCTCGCGCACCTGCTCAAAGTCCATGCCGGTGCCTTCGAGGATGTGAGAGAACATATCCTCAACGGTCTCCCAGGGCCATGCTTCGGAGTTGAATCGGCGCCCCAGCTTAAGATTGATCTCCATGTCTGAGAGGCATTCCCCCAGGGGCGGCACGGCTGCGTTGATGGTCTCCCCGCGTTGGGTGCCATCGCCACAGCGGATGCCGTTGCGCTCGGGAAAGGTGGTCACGGGCAGGAACATATCGCCAAAGGCCATGGCCGAAGGCGTCATGAACAGGTCGACGATGACGTTGAAATCAAGCTTGCCAAAGGCTTCCAGGGTGCGCTCGTTATCGACGCCTCCGCAGGCTATCTGGTTGGCCGTCTGGATCCAGGAGGCCTTAATCGGGTAGTCCTCGGGCTGGGCTATCATGTGGTCGATGAGCTTGTTCATGGAGGCTACCTGCAAACCCACCTTGTAGAAAAGGAGTTCATCGGTGCCGATACGCTTGTCCTCGGCATCGAACGAGAGCAGCTCCCGGCCCCAGCCAGTAATGTACTTCAAAAGCTCGGGTCCTACGACCATCGACCCCGGCTTCTCGATGTTGCCTGTGAGCACGAAGAGGGACAGCACGGCGCGCGAGCCGTCCACGCAATCCTCCCGCTGGTCGAGCGCCACGCCCCACTGCAACAAGGCCGGCGAGCTCTGGGCGATGAGCCGCGCTGCCTGCCTTATCTCATCAGCAGGAACCCAAGTCACTTCGCTCGTCTTCTCCGGCGTCCATTCGCTGACTATCTCCGCGAATTCCTCAAGGCCGTGAACCCACAGATTGACGAATTCCCTGTCGTAGAGCTCTTCCTCGATCATGACGTTCGCCATGCCGAGTGCCAAGGCCCCGTCGGAGCCGGGACGCACCTGAAGCCAGAGGTCGGCCTGGGCTGCAAGCCAAGTGAGTCGCGGGTCAACGACGAGCAGCTTGCTGCCGCGCTGCAGTACGTCGGTGACCCAATGCCCGTAGGCGCCGTCTGAGTTGGCGACGATGGGGTTGTTGCCCCAGACGACCGTCAGGGCCGGCGCTCTCCATGCAGGGTTGTCATAGCGGTCGATGAACTGCTGCGAGTAATCACCCACCATGAACACGCCGGCAAGCATGGTGCTCGCAAAGATGCGCGGGCCGAAACAGGCCACATTGGTGAGGCTGAAGGCGTAGTTGGGCGACCCGAACGACCAGGCCAGCCGCGAAATGTAAGCCGCGATATCGCGACCCGTTCCCTGCACGAACACGACGCTTTCGGCTCCGTAGCTCTCCTTGTACTCGTTGAAGCGCTGTTCGATGGTGTCGAGGGCCTCGTCCCAGCTGATACGCTCCCAGCGGTTTTTGCCGCGGTGTTCAGGCAGACGTTTCATTGGAAAGGCGATGCGCCGCTCATGGTTGACTATCTCATTGACGGCCAGGCATCGCGGGCAGAGCCTGCCCTGGTTGAAGGGGTTTTCAGGGTCTCCTTCGACCCGCACGACCTTGTCGTCTTTGGAGTAGATGAGGATGCCACAGCCAAGATGGCAGCCCGGAGCGCTCCAGGCGCTGCCGCGCGTTACGGTGTGCCCGCCCTCCTCGTAGCGCCAGGGCACCTCGTGTTTAAAATATGCCAGGCCTTTCTGGTTGTGCTCGATCCTGGTGGGCGCTGTCATCTCTCTGGCTTGCAGTGAGGCTTCTACGTTGCTCCTGCTCATGTTCAACTCTCCCTTCAACTCCTTGTTGATGCCCTGTTTTGGCCAGCAGGGTTTTTCGTAACCCCGCTCTTAAGCCAGGAGTTCTGGCGATTTGATATAGGTTGTTCCAAGGCGGGACTTTGCACGCGCGTCTACCTTGCCATCGCTTATCTTCCCCTCCGCCTCGGCCACCTGGGTGCCGAGCATGGTCGTAATGGTCAGCCCGGCCGAGAAATTCCCCTCGCCGTCGATCTTGCCGTTGGTGAACGGTGCCGTTGACCCCAGCACGGTGAAGGTGCCGTCGAAGGTGCCGTCACCATGACGGTCGATGGTTATCTGACAGTCCTTCTTGCCCATGGGGAGCTTGATGATCGCATCGTATTCTTCAGCCATGTCCTCTCCTTTGTCCTTTTTGATACTTATCGAACATTTGACCCGTTAATGCTATTATTACAACCGGTTTGTGATTTGAGAAGGGAACAGTAAGGCGAAGGTGTGAGATAAGGGACACATACCCCGATATGTCCACCTCGGGAAAGGACCGAATTATGGACATCAGAGTCAGTCGCACGATGAGGATGCTGCTGGATACCTTCGAGGAACTCGCTTCCGAGAAAGGCATGGAGGACATCACCGTCACCGAGCTCTGTGAGCGGTCTACGGTGAGACGGAACACCTTTTACCGGCATTTCAATGACAAATACGCGTTCATAGCGTTCTACCTGCAATCGCTCGCCGAACGGTTCATGGTCAAGGCCGAGCCAGGATACGACCTTGAGGAACTCTCCGATTATGCGAGGTACATGCACCGAGCCCTCATCGAATTCATCGAGTCGCACCAGGCAAGTATCCGCTACGCCTTTGGACAGTCGGTGTCGGTTGGCACAATCGGTATGATTATCAGGCATATCAGCGAGGGGATCACCGCACGCATCAAGCGCGAGTCGGGACAAGATGAGGCGATCCCGGACGAGCAAGCGGAGCTGTTGGGCTATTACTACTCGGCCGGGATGCTCCACACGCTCCGCTGGTGGTATTTCGAAGCAACGCCGTTTGCGCCCGACAAGCTCGAATGCCTCTGCACTGACTTTCTCATGTGCTGCTATGCAAGGCTCGTCAGCATCGAGCGCGAAGGTCGTCATATAGCAACCTCGTGGTCGAAGTTGACGCGCTCAAGCTCGATGGGCTCGTAATCAGCACAAGCCTTGAGCCCTGTAAAAACCGCTGCCAAGCCCTGGCGTTCTTGCTCATGGCTGTCTCTTCGTCCCATATGGCTACATGGACTTTCGCTCTTGGTATGGTGGCCCTGTACTTTTCGGGGATCAGAATCGTATTGTTCTCAACGATTGTCTCAAACTGTATTGCGCCCATTGCGATCATCTTCCTTGCGCTTACTTCCGGGCAACACCGGATTGTTTTCCTATCTCATTCCACCTGCTTTTACACAACCCTGTCTCCCAGTATCAGCATGCGGCCTATCATCCTGGAAGCTCCCCAACAACACCTCGTGGATTCTGTCCTTCATTCAAATAAGGAAACGTAGTCGAACCCGTAAGACTATCCTTGATGCACATCCAAACCTGGTAGGGTGTCGAGGCTAATTATTTCAGCGCCTTGGCTTTCGTAGTAAAGGAGCATTTCGTTAAGTTTCCTTTTGTCATAGCTCGTAATGCAATCTGACAAAACCTGAACTCGATACCCCTCCTTAAGCAAGTTGTAGCAAGTTGATTTAACACAAGCGACAGCATCTGCTCCCACTAAGTAGAACTCACTTATTTCATTTTCGGTAATAAAGCCGACGAATTCCTCGCAGGTGTATGCGCTTTGCTTGTGTTTCGTAAAAACATTTTTCGACACCATCTTCAAATCAGCGACCAATTCAGACCCATACGTATTGGGCTTGAATTTTTTCATGGTGTCGGACAAAAATTCATGCCGTATATAAATAACGGGGATGCCATTACGAGCTGCCCAGTCTATGGCCTTATTTATGTTGTCGATGATGTCTTTATAATTTTTGGTAATGTCGTTTTGGATATCTATTACTACCAAAGCATTTTTCAGCATGGGGTTTCCTTCCAATAAAACGGCAGGGAGGTTTTCTCGCGAAACGCCTTCCTGCCGATAACGGGCGCGTCATATGCCCCCAGTGTCTTTTACGAAAACGCTCTGCGCCTTACTTAATTGAGAACACGACCTGTGTCAACAGTTCACTTTCAGGCGTATCTGTTGGATCGCTGATGTAGTAATCATAATAAATACCTGTCAATTCAACAGCGTGCTCCTTTGCGTATTCCAGAAGAGCCGCATATGCCGCGTCAAGTGTTTTGTACGGGCCTTGGTATGTTGCCGAGATTGCCCGACCTCCGTAGGTTTGACTCATATAGATATCGTCCTTTTCCGCGACCGCCTCATTAATCGGTATCCCCAATTCCATATCAAACTGAGAAAAATCTTCACTCGCATTCATATAGCAGCAGTAGGGCGCCCCAGTGATCTGCTTTTCCTGCTCCGTCACATACGCCATCAGCTTCATGTAGCCGACTTCTAGCGCCGCGGCAACTTCGTCCATGCCTATTGATTCCACCTTCGTTGCCACAGTGATTCGGGATTGGTGGTTGGTCGTTTCAATTTTCACCTTAAGAGCCTCCTTAGGTTTGTCGAGTGCAAAACTTTGCCTCAATTAACGGTAGGGGCTTATTATGGCAAGGCAGAGTGACAACTATATGTCATATTCAAAAAACAAATCAATACTTGTCTATGATTTCTTGTGCGCGAGCCTTGATTGTTTGGCGAACATGCTCGGGTTCAAGCACCTCTGCATAGCCTCCCAGCGAAAGAATATATCCGTATACCCATTCGTCTTCAGGGATTGTGACCTGCACAGCGTAGGTTCCGTCATCGTTTTTTGTAATGTATTCTTCATCGAACGTGTCATAGAGCCTGCCCAATATCTTTTCGGCGCAGCACAGCCTCAACCCAATGAAGGGGATTGATGAGGTTTCCCACCCTACGTATTTTTCAGGAGGGCGATTCTCGAAGTGTTGGTCTGTGGGGCTCACCTCTTTTATCCTTGAGAGACGAAACATGCGGTGTGAATTTCTTTTCAGGCAATACGCTATCAAATACCAGGTATTGGCATTGAAAATCAGTTTTATCGGTTCGGCAAGGCGGGTGCTTTTTTCGCCGCGGGCATTGATGTAGTCGAAACTTATCACCCGGTTGCTTATAATCGCATCCCTGATTTTACTGAACCTATCCTGCTCATTGGCCTTGCTGCCCCATTCATCAAAACCGACCTCGATCCAGTCGTGCGCCTTATTGTTTTTGAAAACGGAACCGAGTTTGTCAAGAATTGCGTCAGCTTCAGGATAGCTTGTTGCGCCCATCGCCTTGACTGCCAGGAGCAGGCTTTCACTCTCACTTTTAGAAAGCAGCGCTTTGTTCAGCGTATAGTCCTCTAGAAGGGATATGCCCCCGCCACTTCCCTTGTTTGTGTAGATGGGGATGCCCGCTGTTGATAGGGCCTCAATATCACGGTAAACAGTGCGCGTCGAGACCTCAAAGCGTTCAGCAAGTTCTTTTGCGGTGATTGTTTTTCGGTTAAGGAGTATTGTGACCATTTCAAGCAGTCGGTTAATCTTCAAGACAATCGCTCCCTTTGCTTTTGTAGCGAGGCGTTTTTGAAACACCCATACGCCCGAATTTCTGTACGCTCGACTATTCTTGCCCAGGCTACGATTATTACTGACAACGAATCCTTTCTCAATGGTTTTGCGGCAAGGGAGCGGAGGAAGGCGGAAATGGGTTGTGAAACCTATATTGCTCTGCTGCGTGGTATGAATGCCGACGGAAACAACAAAACTGACAGGAAGCTTTTCTTGATAGCACCAGAGCTGATTGGGGCGAAGGGTGATGCTGGCTTTTGAAGAGGTCGTTCTTGCCGTCGGTGGGGCTTATTCTGTAAAGACAAGCACAACGTCCCTTACGTGTGCTCTTTCCCTAAGCCTCCATTTCGTGCAAATATCTTAATCCGATACTTCCCTTTTCGTGCGAAATCAATGATTTAACACTTTCCATTTCGCAATACAATTAGAATTGAGAGGCAAAAAAGAGAGGAAGAGCATCGTGTTCGAGCGCAAGGCTTACAAAAAGCTCCTTGCATGGAAGGCTGGCAACGGCGAATCCGCCTTATTGATCGAAGGTGCCAGAAGAACCGGGAAAAGCACCTTGGCAGAAACGTTTGCGGCTCAAGAGTATGAAAGCAGCCTAATAATTAACTTCGAAACTGTCGAACGCGAGGTCAAAGATATATTTGAGCAATATCGCAACGACGTCGAGGAATTTTTTAAATACCTTCTTGCATTGTCTCTCTTTTGTCTCATAAGGAATCGTAGGAGGCTAGCATATGAAAGCAACTATTTTCGGTGCAGCGGGAAGAACGGGACAAGAGCTTGTCAAACAGGCGCTTGATCGAGGATTCGACGTTGTTGCCTACGCTCGCGATGCCCAAAAGATTGCTATTGAAAATCCTCGTTTGACAAAAACCTCGGGTGGGCTGGATAACCGAGAACTATTAGGAACAGCAATAAAGGGCAGCAATTGCGTCTTGAGCGCACTGGGACCCATAGGCAAGCCAAGCGATGAAGAACTCAGCGATGGAATAGCAAATATTTTATCCGTGATGGATGAATGTGGAATTACAAGATTCATAGTGTTATCCACAACAAGCTACCAAGATCCTCAGGACGAGGATGGTTTTCGCTTCAAGCTAAGAAGAGATATGATACGGCGAGGCAGGCCAACGAGTTACGAGCAGATCATCAGCTACAGTCAATTAATCCGCGATTCTAATAGCGATTGGACGCTCGTTAGGATAGCGTCGATATTAACCAACAAGCCACTGTCAAAAATTGTTCATGCCGGATATCTGGGAAAAGATCGTTTTAGCTCAAAGCTGTCACGCGCTAATTTAGCTTGGTTCATGCTTGAGCAGATCAACAGCACGGAGCATTTGAGAAAAGCACCCGCACTGAGCGACTGATGTCCGCCTTTCTGTTTTTGTGGTTTTTCATCCGGCTTTCTCTTGCCCCACAAAGTGTCTGATAGTCCGCCAAGACTTGCCTCAAGTACTTTAACAACCATCGTAGTGGTGCGGGTGAAGGGACTTGAACCCCCACGAGCTTGCGCTCACATGGACCTGAACCATGCGCGTCTGCCAATTCCGCCACACCCGCACGTCTGAAGCGGAGCCCCCGGAGCCTCATCAAGGCCTCCCGAGAGCGCCTGGAAATACTACACCAGATGCCCCGCAATAGCAAGGCGGCGCGCACACCTGCACAAAATAGGCTATCATAATCGAATCGGAGTCTTTGAAGCCTGAAACCTCGAACCCGGAGGGCGCACCATGCAAGACCATCTGATTCTCAACAGGTTCCGCCTCATCGCCGAAGCCGGATCGGGCGGTTTTTCGACAGTCCAACTCGCATGGGACCCCCGTATGCAGCGGCGGGTCGCCATCAAGTGCTTCCCCCTGGGCGAGGACGACCGTACCCAGATGGACGCAGCAACCTTCGGTTATCCGGGAGGCTATCCCGGAGAAGGCTACCAAGAGAGCCAGAGCTACCTGCCCCACTCCCTTGAGGGCATCCCTGGGCTCAGGGAGGCGCGCACCGACGCCCTCTTCACCGACAGCGCCATCGTCGAGGCCTACGACTTCGTCGTGCAGGGTTCGACGGCCTACCTCATCATGGAATACGTCGACGGGCTTACGCTTGCCGAGCTGCTGCAGGCCTACGACGGCGAGCTCTCGCTCGACGTGGTCGCCACCATATTCTCGTCCGTCGCGCAAGCCCTCAAGGTCGCACACGAGAACCGGGTGCTCCACCTGGACATAAAGCCCAGCAACGTGCTCATCAGCCGCCAGGGTCAAGTGAAGGTGGCCGACTTCGGGCTCGCCACACTCGCAGGCTCCACGGGGTTCGGAGCGGCAAGCGGCGGCACCATCGGCTACATGCCCCCCGAGCAGATGCGTCAGGAAAGCCTCGATGTCCGCTGCGACGAATGGGCGCTTGCGAGCATCACCTACGAGATGCTTACCGGCAAGAACCCCTTTATTGTGCGTGACTTCTCTCAGGCGGAGGCCGCCATCGTCAATGCGGAATTGGTGCTCCCCTCGCTCTGTATCGACGGCCTTTCTGCCGAGGCAGACGACGTGCTCTTCTATGCCCTCGACCCCGACCGGAAGGCCCGGTACAGCAGCGTCGCCGACTTCGCCGAAGAGATGGGCCGCTTCCTGGGCGACCAGGTAGAGGGCAAACACGAGCTTGCCCTGCTCGTCGAACAGGCCTGTGAAGACTTCGGAGACGGTTTCCCCGAGGATGCCGAAAGACATCCGGTGTACCTTGACTTCTTCGACCGCATGAGCAGACGCAGCAAAGGCATCGCCTCGCGCGTGTGGGGCGCCTTGAACACCGCCGCCCTCGGTTTCGTCGCCTTGAGCAGCATGCCCCAGATAGACGGGTGGGCAAGCCCGCTTTTCTGGGGGATACTCGCACTCCTGGTCGTCACGGCAGCAATCAAGCCGCACCTCGGCGCGATCCTCGGGCTCCTGGCGCTGGTGGTCGCCCTCTTCGCCAACAACGCCCCCCTCCTGGGCCTCGTGCTGCTGTCGCTCTCGCTTCTGTGGTGGCTTTTCATCGGGCGGATGGGGGACAGCCAGGCAAACTCTGCCACCGCGCCCGCCCTCTTTGGCGGGGCCGGCTTTAACCAGATGAGCCCTTTGCTCGTCGGCTTCCTGCTGAACACCAAGGACGCGGTCGCGAACATCGTGTTCGCACTGGTGTTGAGCATGGTCCTTGCAGGCTTCGGCTCGGGCAGCCTTCTGGGGTGGAACACCGTCGGGTTCTGGGATTTCGCCGGCACGGGTATTCAGGACAGGGTTTGGGATCTGCTCGTGCAGCCGTCAACCTGGTGTGTTATCGCAAGCTGGTTCCTGGCTGCCGCTGCAGTTCGCCTGCTCTGCCTCAGGCGGACCCGCTTTCTCGCGGCCGTCGGCATACTCTTGGGTACTGCGGTGCTGGTGGGCGGCTTGTGTCAGGGTGCCTGGCTCGACAGCGGCTATGCCTCGTGGATGCCGGACTCGCTGGCCCTCGGCCTCACCATCGGCGCGGGCGCCATCATGACGGTGACTTGCGTCCTTGGCGTACCGCCCCGCGAGAACGAGGCCCAAGAAGAAGGGCCGCAAACCCCCTTGAGCCAATCCGGGGAAATCTAGCTGCGCATTGACTAGCTGTGTGTCGAAACCCAGCTGCACAAACGCGAGCGCAAACGTCAGTCAAAGTGCCAGCGCGAAGGCCTAGCCGAGCAGGGTGGCGATCTTCCCCAACAGCGGCTCGAAGCTCACGCCGCGGTCCTTGAAGTCGGGCTGCTGGGCCGACACGAGCATTGCCTCGTACACGAAGTCCCCGGCGAACACCACGGCATCGGCAAGGCTTCGGCCGGCCATGACCGCTGCCAGCAGGCAGGAGCAGTACAGGTCGCCCGTGCCGTGCAGCATATAGGGGAGGTATCCGTTCGAGGCCTCGAAGAAGCCGCAGTCCTGCCCGGCCGCAAAATTGCGGATGACGCCGTCGTCACGCTGGACGCCCTTCAAGACAACCTGCCTCGCACCCTTGGCGAGCAGGGCCTCGACGATCCCCCGCGCCGCCTCGTCGCTGATGTCCGACCCTGCCCATTCGGTGCCCAAGATGATGGCCGCCTCCGTAAGGTTCGGGGTCAGGATGTCGGCTCCGCAGGCCAGTCCGGCCATCGCGTCGCAAAGCTCTGGTGTGTAGGTCGGGTACACCTTGCCGTGGTCCGCCATCACGGGATCGACCACGCGCAGGGCCTTCGGGTAGGTCGCATAGACCTCCTTGATGCGGTCGACCTGCTCGGGCGCGCCGAGGAAGCCGGAGTACACCGCGTCGATGTCGACCGCGATAGCCTTCCATGCGTCCAGGTAGTCCGCAAGGATGTCGGTCGTGTCGTGCATATACCAGCCGGGAAAGGCGGTGTGGGAAGAGAACAGGCCGGTCGGCACCGGGCAGACGTCGCACCCGGCGGCAGAGAGGACGGGGATCGCCACCCCGAGCGAGCACTTCCCGTACCCGCACAAGTCGTGGATTGCGGCGATACGGGGGATGTAGGCGCCTTCGCGCCGGTACAAGAACAGGTTGTGGGGATCCATAGGCTTAGGTGTCCTTTTCGTCACCGCTGCCGACCCCGCCGTCGGCAGCGACCCCGCCGTCACCATCGTCGCCGTGTGCGGAATCGTCGTCACCAGCGTCGCCGCCAACACCGTCGCCAGCGTCGTCGTCGAAGAAGGACCAGTCGTCCTCGCTCGGCTGGTGGTTCTTGTAGCGCTTGCGTGTGCGCCGTTCCATGATGACACACGCCACGAGGCTTGCGACCAGCCCGATCCCGACGAGGCAGCCGATGCCGGCATAGGTCTCGAACAGGAAGTGATATACAGCCATGAAATCCATGATTGCCTTTCTTGTAATGCTGTCAAAATACTGCCGATACTCGCAATTCAAGGCAGCCGGACACGCAGGGCCCGCCGCAGCCGCCATGACGCCACCAAAAGCCGTCCCGGCGCGTCCCTTAGAGTATACTACGAGCGAACAAGACTGCAAACCTGAGGTATACTGTCTTCAAGCCGAAAGGCCCGCGAACAGAAAACAAGCAAAAGGAGCACTTCCATGTTAGACATCCGCTTTGTCCGCGACAACCAGGAAGCCGTGGCCCAGGCCATGCGGGGCCGCGCCGCCTCATGGGACAGTGCGCGCTTCTCAAAGTTGGACGAAGCGCGGCGTGCGGCCATCGCCCAGGAAGAGGCGCTGCAGGCACAGCGCAACACCGCATCAAAGGCGATAGGCCAGATGTTCGCCGAAGGCAAGACTGCCGAAGCAGAGGTGGCGAAGGAAGAGGTCCGCGCCGTCAACGAGAGGCTTGAGGCCGCCGCCCGGGCCCGTGAGGCGGCCGAGGCCGCCTTGGGCGAGCTGCTACTCAACGTGCCGAACCTGTCCGCCGAGACCACCCCGGTCGGCGCGGGCGAAGAGGACAACCCGGAGGTGCGGCGCTGGGGAGAGCCCCCCGCCTTCGGTTTCGAGGCACGGGCCCACTGGGACATCGGCCCCAGCCTCGGCATCATCGACTTCGAGCGCGCGGTGAAGCTCGCGAAGAGCCGCTTCATCTTGCTGGGGGGCCTGGGGGCCCGCCTTGAGCGTGCGCTCATCAACTTCATGGTCGACACCCACGCAAGCCGCGGCTACAAGGAGTGGTGGTGCCCGTCCATGGCAAACGCCGAGGCGCTGACCGGAACCGGCCAGCTGCCGAAGTTCGAAGAAGACCTCTTCAAGACCACGGAAGGGCTCTACCTCATCCCCACGGCCGAGGTGCAGCTGACGAACATCCACGCCCACGAGGTGCTTGAGGCGGCCGACCTCCCCCTGAAGTACTGCGGCTTCACCTCCTGCTTCCGCGAAGAGGCCGGAAGCGCCGGCCGCGACACCCGGGGGCTCATCCGCGTGCACCAGTTCGACAAGGTGGAGATGGTCAAGTACGCCAAGCCCGAGGAGAGCTTCGACGACCTTGAGTCCATGGTCGCCGATGCCGAGAACATCCTGCAGCTGCTCGGCCTGCCCTACCGGGTGATCGAGCTGTGCACGGGCGACCTGGGATTCTCTGCCGCAAAGACCTACGACCTGGAGGTCTGGCTGCCCTCCTATGACGGCTACAAGGAAATATCGTCGTGCTCGAACTGCACCGACTTCCAGGCCCGCCGCGCGAACATCAAGTACCGCGACCCGGACAGCTTCAAAGGAAGCCGCCTCGTGCACACCCTGAACGGCTCCGGCCTGGCGGTTGGGCGCACTATGGCGGCGATCCTTGAGAACTACCAGCAGGCTGACGGGTCGGTCAAGGTCCCCGACGTGCTTGTCCCCTATATGGGCAAGGTCGAGCGCATCGAAGCGGTACAGTGAGGCACGGTGCGCACCCCCCATGGTTGAGAAGCAGAAGAAGCCCACAAAACGGCCCACCAAGCGGGCGGGCGGCCCCGTGCCCCCGAAGCGGCCGGCTGCGTCCTCGGTCGCACCTGTGACGGGCGGTTTCGAGGGGGTGGCGGACGAACAGCCCCTGCAGGGCATCCCCGAGCTCCCGCATGACACCCCACAGTTCCTGCGGAACCTCGAACAGCTTCCACAAAACGCCCCGCAACTGCCGCAAGACGCCGCCCCGCCCCCGGAGCGCGGCCCGGCGCAGCCGATGCGAAGCGTCGCAACCAGCGCAGGCAGGGCCTATGAGAACCGCTCGCGGGAACGCTACGGCGGCGGAGGGCAGTCGGAAAAGCCGCGCCGCGGCCTGCGTATCCCCCAGCTCGCCTTCCTGACGCTCCTCCTTGCCCTCCTTGCCCTGGCGGGCCTCTTCGTCTGGGACCGGTGGTTCCACTACGACGACGAGCAGGACTTCGTGGGCGTCTGGACGTTGGTCAACCCCGGCATCGAGACGACCACGGTGGTGCTCATCGACGACGAGACCATCGAGCTTGCCCCGGACGTTCACTATGCCTACCAGCTCGACACCTGGAAGAAGTCCATCACCTACACCTTTGGCGACCTGAAGGGCTCCGGCATCTACCGCTTCTCAGCCGACCGCAACACCCTGGTCATCATCGAGGGGGGTGCCAGCAGCTGGGTGCACGACGTCAAGGTGGCGCTCGACCTTGCACAGCCTGGCGACGGGGAGGACCCCGAGAAGACGACCTCCCTTGCGCGGTCCATCTCGTCGACCGGCCCGACTGCGGAAGGGGGGCTCTCGCTGGGGGTCGACACCCTGCCGGATGCTGCTGGGGACGACGGCGCCGATGACAATGGCGATGGTGCTGACGATGCCGAAGGTGGCGCCGACGAAGGCGCAGGCGGCGAAGCTGCCGATGGAACCGAGTAGCGACACGCCCCGCCAGGCCCCGGCCTCTCCCGCCGTCCCCGCCACGCCCGGCCCGCCCCGGGCCGTCGCCCCTGCCGCCATCAGTATCGAATGCATCGTCGTGAAGGCCGACCGCATCGTCTGCACGCTTGCCTGCAACCCACGCCTCTCCCACACCACGCCCGCGCTCGCCGCAAGGCTTACCGCCCAGTTCCCCGACCTGCCGCGCCACACCTGCAAGAGCGCAGAGGGCACGACCTTTGCGGCCGTGATGGGGCACACGTCGCTCCCTCATCTTTTCGAGCACCTGGTCATCGACCTGCAGGTGCAGGCAGGCAGCGACGAGGCCCGGACCTTCATTGGAACAAGCGAATGGATAGACGCGGCAATCGGAAAAGCCCGCGTGGAGGTGAGCTTCACCGACGATTTGAGCGCTTTACGGGCTTTTCGCGACGCGACACAGATTCTCAACGACATCTTGTTATAATGAAAGGTCTATATCAACCGCGAGGAAATAGCAGCCAAATAGCAACCGCGAGGAATAGAGCACGAGATGTCATCAGCACACATAACATTCGACTTCACGGGCGATAAAGTCGCCGACCGCGTGGCAAAGATGCGGTCCTCTGCGGTGCGCGACCTGTTCTCAGCAGCAACCAGCTCGGACGTCATCTCCCTCTCGGGGGGGATGCCCGACGTCTCGCTTTTGCCGCAAGAGGCCATCCAGAAGGCGGTGGAGGCAGCCTGCGGCGACAGGCGGGCGCTCGCCCTCCAGTACACCTCGACCGACGGGCTGTCCGGCATGCGGGAAGTGGTGTGCGACCTCGTCCGCGACCTCGGCATCCGCTGCCGCCCGGACGATGTCATCCTCACCACGGGCGCCCAGGAGGCCCTCGACCTCGTTGCGAAGGTCTTCATCAACCCCGGCGACACCATCATAGCCGAAGGGCCCACCTACCTCGGCGCCCTGCAGGCCTTCTCTGCCTACGAGCCCGATATCCGCTGTGTCCCCTTGGACGACGAGGGCCTGCGCATGGACCTGCTTGAAGAAGAATTGAAGCGCCTCGGCAAGGGTGCGGTGAAGTTCCTCTACACCATCCCCAACTTCCACAACCCCGCAGGCGTCACCATGATAGCCGAGCGTCGGGCGCGCCTGGTGGAGCTCGCCGAGGAATACGACTTCCTGATAGTGGAGGACGACCCCTACGGCCGCCTCCGCTTCGAGGGCGACTACATCATGCCGCTCAAGGCCCTCTCCGACAAGGTCATCTATCTCGGTACTGTCTCGAAGGTCTTCGCGCCGGGCCTGCGCACCGGGTGGATCATCGCGCCGAAATGCGTGCTTGCCCGCATCAACCTGGTGAAGCAGGGGACCGACCTGTGCGGCAGCGCCTTCAACATGGTCGTCGTCGAGCATTACTTCCGCGACACCCCCTGGCAAGAGACGCTTCAGAGCTTCATCGAGACCTATCGGGAGCGCCGCGATGCCATGCTTGAGGCGCTCGACGAGTTCTTCCCGCCCGAGGCCAGGTGGACGCACCCCGAGGGCGGCCTGTTCGTGTGGGTCACCCTGCCCGAGTACGCCGATGCCGGCTCTATCCTCTCGGTGGCGCTTGAGAACGGCGTCACTTACACGCCGGGCGACTCCTTCTACCCGAACGGGGCCATGGGGAAGAACTGCATGCGCCTCGCCTTCTGCTTTGCGAGTCCCGACAAGATACGCGAGGCCATCCGCCGCCTCGGTTCCGTCGTCAATGAACGCCTCGGCCTGTACCGGGCCTTCCTGGAGGCGGGCGCCATCCGCGGGCCGAAGCCCGTCTAAGGCCCGGCGCCGTCCTTCAAGGAGCTCGGGCAATGCGGAAAATGAGCGCGGACACAGCGCAGAAAAGGAACACCAGGGAATACCAAGGAACAGTGGGGAACACCAAGGAGCAACGGCCTGCGAAGGCCCGCGAAGGGAATGAAGGCAGATGAAAGTAGCAGTATTGATGGGCGGCAGCTCCTTCGAGCGGGGGTTCAGCCTTGCCAGCGGCAAGCAGGTATGCGGCGCCTTGGAGGCGGCGGGCCATACGGTCGTGCCCCTCGACACCACCAAGGAGCTCGTCCCGGCGCTGCGCAGCGAGCGGCCCGACGTGTGCTACAGCGCCCTGCACGGCAAGCACGGCGAAGACGGCACCATCCAAAGCCTGCTTGAGCTCTTGGGAATCCCCTTCGTGGGGTCGTCGGCGGCCGTCTGCCGCAAGACCTGGAACAAGGCGCTGCTCCCCTCGGTCGTCACCGCATACCGCGCGGCGACCGGAGGCGCACCTGCCGCCGCATGGCCCCAGGGCATCTGCATCGCCCGCGACGCCTTCAAGGACATGGGTGCCGCAACCGCCCTCGACCTCATCGCGGAGCGTATCGGGGGTGGCTTCCCCTTCGCCGTGAAACCCGCCTGCGGCGGCTCTGCCATGGGCGTGCACAAGGTGTCCCAGCACGAGGACCTGGGGGAGGCGATCCTCGACGCGCTCAGCTATGACGCCGAAGTGATTATCGAACAGTGGATCGACGGCACGGAGATAGCCGTCTCCGTCCTCGGCGAGGGAAAGGATGCCCAGGTGCTCCCGCCGGTGGAGATCGTGCCTGCCCAGGGGCTCTACACGACCGAGGCCCGCATGTCGGTGAACGCGGTCGAGCTCTTCTGCCCGGTACGGGCCGCGTCACTCTCTGCCGACGAAGCCGCCGCCCAGGCGGCCCGGGACGCGGTCGAGTCTGCCGCGCTCGAGGTCTACCGCGCCTATGGCGTGCACGGCCTGGGGCGTGTCGACCTTATCTGGGACGGCACCCAGGCACGCGTCCTCGAAGTCGATGTCTCTCCCGGCATGACGGAGTTGTCGCTCTTCCCTGCTGCCTGCACGGCCTCGGGCCTGACGCTTTCTGCAGTGCTCGACCGCCTTGTAGGCGCATACGCCTCATAGCACGCTGCCGCTGCACTCCGGCTTCGCCCCATGGGGCGAGCTGTGCCCCTGCTCCTGCCCCCGCCGCGCAGGGGCGGGCTGCGTCCCACTCGTCCCTGTCCCACCCGTGCCTGCCCCTGTCCCGCCCGCATGACGACTCGGCAACCTTTTCATGGATACGTGTGGATACGAAAATTTCTCGCTGCCCACATGCGGGGATACCTTATAATGGGGGAAATGAACAAGATACGAGCTGCTACAGACAGGCGCTGGTATTTCCTAAAGGAGGTCGTTATGGGTAAAGGAGTAGGTGCTTTTATCGTTGGTGGGCTCATAGGCGCGGCAGTCGCGCTTCTCTATGCCCCGCGCCCGGGCGAGGAAACCCGTGCGATGGTTTCCGACAAGCTGAACGACAGCTGGGGCCAGGCCCAGGACTTCGGCGTGCAGGCGTCTGCAAGCGTCCAACAGATATACCGCGATGCGGCGACGAAGGGCCAGGAGGTCTACGACACCGTAACCACCAGGGGCCATGAGGTTGCCCAAACGGTCGCCACGAAGGGCCAGGAGATATACGAGAGTGCCTCGACGAAGGTGCAGGAGGCCGCGAGCAGCGTAAAGCCGGTCTTCGCGGAGAAGAACGACGAGCTGCGCGAGAAGATTGAGGCCGCCCGTGCGCGCATCGCCTCCCAGGTTGCAAAGAACGCCGCCGACACGGATCACGGCATCATCGAGACAGTCGCGGAAGCGTTAGATGAGGACATCGACGCAGTCGAGTGAAAAACCTTGTCACCACAAACGAGCTGGCGGGTAGCCGTGTCATTGGCGGAAAGAGGGGAACGCGGCGCATCGGCAAAACGCGCTATTTCGTGTTCCATCCGACCGAGAAGCGGGTCCTCGGCTTCATAGTGAAGCGCCCCGACCTCCTGTGGATGTTCCGCAGGAAGGACTGGTTCGTCTCAATTGAAGGATATGACCTCATAGACGGGCGCATCTGTGTCCGAAACTCTTCCGATGCAACCGGCTATGGCGCCTATCAAGCGCTTGGTGTCGACCCCGACGAATGCGTCTTGTGGATCGGGCTGCCCATCATGACCAAAGACGGGGAAAGTCTCGGGTTCGTGGGTAACGTGGTCTTCAACCAGGTGACCGGCACCGTGTACAGCGTCGAATCGGACTCCGGCGCAGCCGCAAACACCCTTTTGGGCAGGCGTGAGATTCCCGCAGAGATGGTCAAGGGCTTCCACCGGGGCATGGGCACCGCGCTCTCCCTCGTCGGCGAAGGAGGTTCCGAAGGCAGCGAGGTCGCCTTGGGCGCCCTCCTTGTCTCTGACAGGGCAAAGGCCCTTGAGGTCGAAGGCGGCCTTGCGGAAAAGGCCGGCAAGGGTGCCGCGGTCATCGCCGACAAGGCCGGCAGAAGCGCCGCAGTCATCGCCGACAGGGCCGGGAAAGGTGCTGCATCCATCGCCGACAAGGCGGGGAAGGCCTCCGTCCAGGTCTCAAGGGCGGCGAGCTCGACCGCAAAGACAGCAGAGAAGGCAGTCAACAAAGGCGCCTATGCAACCGGGAAGCAACTAGGAAAGGCACAGGGCATGTTCACCGCTTTCAAAGAAGAGTACGACAAGGCACGGCATGACGATTGACGACAACACGAGGGCCGAGGGCGGCAGCGGCCCGCAAGACAGGGAGGCGGCCTCAGCAGGGCAGGACGTGGCGGCGACGGGCCTGGCAACGCAGGGGGAGATGGCCATGGTACCCCTGAGAGAGAGGGTCAAGACCGCCGATGCCTTCAAGTTCGCCGGCCTCGTGGGCCTTCTTGTCCTCGTAGGCGTGATACTGTTTTTCCTGCGGCCTTATTTTTCCAACCTGTTCGAGCCCGGCGGCTTCAGCAGGGTGCTCGCCGACGTGCGCGAGGCCGGACCGGCAGGCGTGCTTGTGCTGTTCGGGCTGCAGGTCGTGACGCATATCGTCGTCTTCGTCCCTGGAGAGGCCACCCAGTTTGCCGCAGGGATGCTCTACGGGCCGTGGCTCGGCGCACTCATTATCCTGGTCTGCTGCATCATTTCGAGCGCGTTCATCTTCTCGCTTGTCCGCAAGCTCGGTGCCCCCTTCGTCCAAAGCATCGTCCCTGTGAAACACCTTGCACGCTTCCGCGAGTTTGAAAAGACCAATAAGCTGAGTATCGTGGTGTTCGTCCTGTTCTTGATTCCCGGGCTCCCGAAGGACACCTTCACCTACCTGGTGCCCCTGACAGACATGCGGATGCGGGACTTCCTCCTGCTCTCGAACACGGGGCGCATTCCCGGCATCGTCGTCTCCACCTATGCGGCGAGCGGCATCATGGAGGGCCGCATATGGGAGAGCGTCGCCATCTTCGTCGTTGCAGCCGCGCTTGCCGTTGTCGGCCTTTTCCACCGGGACAAGATCATGGACTTCCTGGGAAAGGGACGGTAGCGTTTCGAATTGTTTACGAAACTGTGACGGATGCAGGCCGCCCCGCCCCGAACTTCCGCTGAGTCATTATTATGGAACCACAACCTGATATTGAAAGAGGTATGACATGGTCACCAAGAAAGACGGCAAGGAACAAGAGGCGGTAGCCGCCGAGACTACCGAAGAGGTCGCCAAGGAGGCCGCCGCTGTGGCTGAGGCTCCCGCCGCCGCCGAGGCTCCCACCCCCGCAGTTGAGGCAGTTGCTGCTCCTGCGGCCGAAGCGTCCGCGACCGCCTCCGGGGACGCAGCGCCTCCGGCTGCCGAGGCCGCAATGCCAGTCGCAGCCGAGCCTGCCCCGTACTGGACGCCCTATACCCCGCAGCCCGAGCCTGCCCCCGACTATTCCCAATATGCCCAAGGCCAGCCGCAACAGGGCGGCTACTACACCATAAACACGCCCCAGCAGCCTTATTACGCGCCGGACGCCTATGCGGCGAACGCGCAACAGCAGCCCCAGCAGTCCTATTACGACTACAGCGCCGCAGCAGCAGGCGCAGCGCCCCAGCAGCCCTACCAGCAGAATGCCCAGATTCCGCCACAGCAGCCTTACTACTACCCGCAGGCCCAACCGGTTGCCTCCAAGGACCGGATAGCCGCAGGATTGCTCGGCATCTTCCTGGGATGGGCCGGCGTCCACAAGTTCTACCTGGGATACAACGCCCAAGGCTTCATCATGCTTGCGGTCTCCATCGTCGGGGGCATCTTCACTATCGGGCTTGCATGGGGCGTCATAGCGCTTATCGGGCTTATTGAGGGCATCATGTACCTGACCAAGTCACAAGGGGAATTCGAGCACACCTATGTCCTCAACAAGCGTGAGTGGTTCTAGGGCATAAAGCCGCATCAGGCGGGAGCCACGAGGGGGCCACGAGGGGGCCGCGGACAGCGGCCCATTCCCGGGTTTTGTATGAAATGCCTCGGGGCATCCTGCTTTTCCAGTAGAATACGGGCAGAGCCTCATGCTTTGCGCATGAACCCCTACGAAGGAGGAAGTTATGCCCAAAATCACTCGTAAGCAGGTAAAAGTTCCGGTTGACGTGATGCCGGAATCACGGGAGCTCTACATCGACAACTACCTGAAGGCCACTCAGGGCACCGGCAGGCTGATGCTGTTTGCCTGCGACCAGAAGATCGAGCACATGAACGACGACTTTTATGGCGAGGGGATAGACATCGCCGATGCCGAGCCCGAGCACCTGTTCAAAATCGCAGACCAGGGCGTTTGCGGCGTTCTTGCAGGCCAGCGCGGCCTTATCGCCCACTATGCGGCCGATTACCCCGAGGTCAACTATCTCGTCAAGATGAACTCCAAGACGAACCTCGTCTCAACGAAGCAGGACGACCCCTACTCGCCGCAGCTCTATGACGTCGATGCCGTGCTCGCCATGCGCGAGGCCGGGGTGAACATCGTCGGCCTCGGCTACACCATCTACCTCGGCTCGGAATACGAAGCGACTATGATGGCCGAGGCGGGCGAGCTGATCGCCCAAGCCCACGCGAACGGGCTCCTTGTGGTGCTGTGGATATATCCCCGGGGCAAGGCGGTCGCAGCTGAAAAGGACCCGGCGCTCATCGCGGGTGCTGCCGGCGTGGCCCTGTGCCTCGGTGCGGACTTCGTGAAGGTCAACCCTCCGAAGCCCGCCGAAGGCTCTCCTGCCGAAGCGTTGAAGGTCGCCTCGCTCGCGTCCGGACGCTGCGGGCTTGTCTGTGCCGGGGGCTCTACGGTCGATGCCCAGAGCTTCTTGAGTCAGCTTTACGACCAGATACATATCGGCGGCGCCTGCGGCAACGCGACGGGCCGCAACATCCACCAGCGTTCTTTGGACGAGGCCGTGCGCCTGACGAAGGCCATCTCGGCCATCACCCTGGCTGACGCGTCGGTTGAAGAAGCGCTTAAGGTATTCAACGGGAAGAAGGATTTCAGCCTGTAATCTGGAGCTTGTAGCCCGAGGATGGTGCCCGAGGCGAGAGTCGAACTCGCACGTCTTTCGACAACGGTTTTTGAGACCGCCACGTCTGCCATTCCGTCACTCGGGCACAGCTTGTGATTATAGCGGAAGCGTTGTTGCCCGCCAATGCGCCCGCCAGGAAAACATATTGCAGGTGCCGGGTTGCAGCCGCCGGGGTAGTTCCGCTATACTTCAAGTCCGCGCTTCGCAAGGGGCGCCAGACGCCAACGTGGCTCAGCTGGTAGAGCAACGCACTCGTAATGCGTAGGTCAGCGGTTCGAATCCGCTCGTTGGCTCCACAAACAAACAGGCCAGCCGCACCAGCGGCTGGCCTGTTAACTTGCCCACTCCCAGGTCCACATCAGTCAGCGAGGGTTCCTGCGGTGCCCGAGATTGCCCCGCTGTGCGGCTGAGCGTACTTCGGTACGCGAAGGCAAGCACAAAGGGGCAAGATCGAGTACCGCAGGAAGCCGCAGCGTCGGCCCGTTACGCTGATTGTAAATCAGCGTAACCCAATTACCCAATTACCTCGTCTTGCCGCTCTTGCGCGCCTGCATCCTGATGAGGTGGGCCTTGAGCTCCTTGAAGGCGCTGCGGGGGTCGATCTCGTCGAGGGTTTCTATCAAAAGGGCGGTTGATGCGTCGTCGAGGCTTTCTTTCCGGTTCGCGATGAAGCTCACACGGCTCTGGACAATGAAGGCGACGATCTCGTCTTGGCTCGCCCGCTCGGCTATCATGTCGCCGACCACCTTGCTCTTTGCGGCGAACTGGATGAAGTCCTTGTTCATAAGCGTGTAGTTCAGCTTGCCGCGCTCGTCGCTGTAGCGGTCGATGATCGCCTTGTACTCGGGCGAGAGCGTCATGTCGGTCTGCTCGGGCGGGGCCCCTTCCACCACGTCGATCTCTTCGTTGACGATGACCGGCGCCACCTTGATCGAGCCGCGGGCGGAATAGGGCAGGCTGTTCGTGAGCTCGAAGGCCTCGTCGAAGGCCTCGATGGGGAACAGGCTCTCGTCGACGCGCCCGTAGGGAACCATCTCCCCCGTGCGCCGGTCGATCGTGCATACCGCGTCGTAGTCCCCGTCGCCGCGCAGTATCTTGATGCCGGCCCCTCCGGCAGAAAGCTTCTGCTTGTAGGCGATCGCCGGTATCGTCGTCAGCTCGACGGCCTTCGTCCGGATGATGTTTGGAACAGCCATAATCTCAACCCTCCTGTTTCCCAGGAAAAGAATTCCCCTGTCATTTGCTTGCTTTCCACTCATTATAGCGGTGAAAGACCCGCGTCACAAGTTCGTCACAAGCCAAGGAAGTCGACCCATTTCCCGACTTCGCTGCGGGCCTGGCGGCAGCCGATCTCAAAGTTGTTCTTGAGCTTCACCATGTTGACCTCCCGCCTGATGGCGCTTTGGTCATGCGCATAGAACACGCACGCCGCACCGGCCCTCTCAAGCTCGGCAAGCCTGTCGAGCTGCTCGTTGTAACGCTGCGCCCAGGTGCTCACAGCTTCGCGCATCTGCGGCCGACGCCAAAAGAAGGCCTCGAAAAGCCTTCGGTGCCCTACTCGCTTGCGAAAGCCCTTGTGCTGGGTGCAGACCACGAAGAACTTCGAGAACCCGTCCTTTTGCGCACGGGGCAGCATGATTCCGCCGCCCTCGCCAGGCCCCCCGTCGTAATAGGCGCCGTCCGTGTCGCCCACAAGCCTCATGGGCGGCATGACTATCGGGTAGCTGAGTGTCGCTTGAACCCGCTCCATGAGCTTTTCCTCGGTCGTGAAGTCCCTCTGCGTCCAGTAGACCGTCTTGCCGGTGTTGCGGTCGATTCCCTCGAAAGTCAGCTGTGCCGGGTTTGCCTGGAAGGACTCGAAGTCGAAGGGGGCCTTGCTCTCGGCCGGGCCGTAGTGCTGGATCGACGGCGAGGCGAGGATGTTGTTCTCCAGGAGGAAGAGCTGGCTTTTCCGGAAAGGCAGATCGTCGGCGTGCTCGGTGAAGGTCAGGCGGGAACGCTCCGCATCACGTGACAGGTAGTTGATCGCGTTGCTGGCCCCCGCAGAAAGCCCGTACACGGCATCGAAGTATATCCCGTTCTCAAGCAAGACGTTTACAAGCGCCGAAGAATAGGAGTTCCGCAATCCGCCCCCCTCGAAGATAAGGGCGACATCCTTCACATTGTTGCTCAACGGTTCCATAAGTTTTCCGCACGGCCTCTCTTCTGCAACGCCTTGACGAAGAAACACACAAAAGTGCCTCCCTCCCTTTTCGTCGGGAAGCGCCTTTTTATCAGGGTAGTTATAAACGTATCCTGAATTATATACTTCTCTCGGGCACAATGGGTCCCCACATCATAAAAGGAAAATGGCGATTGCGTAAAATATACCAAATCAGCCAACCTTTATGGCAAGATAGAACATTGAATGATTGCCGGTAACAAAGCATTAAAGGAGTGGGCATGGGCATCTTCTCAAAATTTGAAGGGCATGTAGAAGATACCTTCGAGGGTGCGGCCAACAAGATATTCGATTCCCCGATCTCTCCCGTCCAGATAGCGAAGAAAGCAGAACGGCAGATGCGCCGCGAGAAGGTCGTCGGCGCCGGGAAGCAGTACGCCCCCACACTCTATACCATACTGGTGAACACCGAGGACGACCGGCGGCTTTTCGGCTATTACCCCACCCTCGCAGGCGAGACGGAGACCTACCTTTCCGCGAAGTCAGCTTCCGAGGGGCTGGTCATGGACGGGCACCCGCTTGTCCGCTTCATTACCGACCATGACCTGAAAAGCGGCAAGTTCGAGGTAATTGCCGAACTGGTCGCGTCCCCCATTATCGAGCAGCTCCGCAACGAGGAAATGGAGCGCTACGGCATCGGGAACGAGTCCTTTGCCCGCGACACGTCGCTTTCCGACGAAGACTTCGATCCGGGCGACAGCGCCGTTGCCCCTTCTGCCGCCCCGCAGGCCTCCCCGTCTTCCCCGGCTCCGAACGCCGGGGGCTTTGCGCCGGGCCCCGCCGCCGCCAACCCCGCCGCCTCCGCGACAAGGACATACCTGCTCAACGCCGCCACCAACCGGGTCCACGACCTGGTGGAGTCACGGATAGTCCTCGGGCGCGAAGCGGGCAACAGCATCGTCGTCGACGACATCAACGCAAGCCGGTCGCATGCGGAGATCCGCTTCGACCCGCAGGGCCTGTGGGTCATATCCGACCTCGGGTCGACAAACGGCACCCTGCTCAACGGCCAGGACGTGAAGACCCAGGTGCTCAACGATGGCGACTACATCACCATCGGCATGACTAACTTCGTGTTTGTCCAGGTATTGTCGTGATTGACGTCGTCCTCCTGGTGGGGCGGCTCCTGTTCGTTGCCCTCCTATACCTGTTCTTGTTCGCCATCATGCGGACCGGCATCGGGCTCGTCCGTGGCCAGCGGAAGAAGGAGAAGGCCTGGACGCTCGTGGTCGAGCACGGCCCCAAGGAACTGAGGGGCGTCCAGATCGCCGTCCATGGCCCGGTCATCGTCGGGCGGAACTCGGGGGCCGACATCGTCATCGGCGCCAACTATGTCTCCGGGAGACATGCACGCTTCTCGCTCATGGGGCAGAACCTCTTCATCGAAGATCTCGGCTCGACCAACGGGACCGCCGTGAACGGCTTTTTGATCGACGACCCGGCAGCGCTCAGGAACAACGATGTCGTCAACGTCGGCGACGTCGCCATCCGCGTGAGGTACGTCTGATGGCAGCCGGGCCGACCTACAGGACCGACAGGATCGTTCCCGAGAAGAGGCGGGCCGCTGCAAGCTTCGGGAGCCGCACCGACATCGGCTGCCTGCGCAAGGACAACGAGGACAGCCTGGTTGTCGCAGACCCCCTCTTTGCGGTTGCCGACGGGATGGGCGGCCACGACTCCGGCGAGGTGGCGTCCGAGATAGCCATACGCACCCTGCTTGAGTTCGCCCCCGACTATGCGGACGGGGAAGTCCTGGGCACAGCGGTCGTCGAGGCGAACCGCGCCGTCTTGCAGGCCGTGGCCGACGGCACGGGCAAGCCGGGCATGGGGACGACCATGACCGCCGCCGTCCTCGAAGGCGAGCGTCTTGTGATAGCCCACGTCGGGGACTCCCGCGCCTACCTGTTCTACCAGGGCAAGCTCCAGCAGATAACCCGCGACCACAGCCTGATGGCCGACATGATCGAGGCCGGGCAGCTGACGGTGGAAGAGGCGCGGGTCCACCCAAGCCGCTCCATCATCACCCGGGCGCTGGGGAGCGACCCGAACGTGCTCCCCGACATCTATGAGATAAACGTGGAAACGGGGGACCGCCTCCTGATATGCACCGACGGCCTGTCGGGGATGCTCACCGACGACCTCATAGAAAAAGAGCTGCTCCAGGAGCCCGACCCCCAGCTCTGCGCCAACAACCTGGTGAACGCGGCCCTGGCTGCGGGCGGCCACGACAACGTGACGGTCGTCGTGGCGGAGGTGTCCGGGCTCTCCGAGCCCCGCCAGGAGAAGTCCGTCCGCAGGGCGAAGGTCTCGGCGGCATTCATCGTCCTGGCCTTCTTCATGGTGCTTGCCGTGGCGATAGGCGGCTTTTACTACTATACCCAAAACTCCTTCTACCTCGCGGAGAACAACGGGAGGGTCGCCGTCTACCGGGGCCTGCCCGGGTCGCTTTTCGGCATCAGGATATCGGACCTCGAGTCCATGACCGATATCAAGGTGGAAAGCCTCCAGCCCGGTGTCGCGAACCGCCTGCAGGAAGGCATCCGCGTTGACGACCTGGACCGCGCACAGGAGCTGATAGCCGAGTACCGGGACAGCACCCGCAGTGCCGCCACGCCCGAAAGGGACCCCTCGGGCGGCGGGGGCAGCGACGCCCAAGGCAGTGCCGCCTCGGGCGGCAGCCGGTCAGGCGGCTGATCCGGCATGACCCGGCGCAACCTCGAACTCATCCTCCTGTGCATCGCCGCGCCCATCGTCGTCCTCATGTTCGCGATGATCGCCATCAACCTTGAGCAAGAGCTCAACACGACCACGCTCGGGGTGCCCCTCGGCATCTTCGCCAGCTTCGTTGTCGCACATTTCGCCGCACGGAAATTCTCCCCGGGAGCCGATCCGGCCTTGCTGCCCATAGCCTTTGTGCTTTCGGGCATCGGCATAGCCTTCGTTACCCGATTGAGCCCCCTTCTTGCAGTCAACCAGGTCATGTGGCTCTTTCTCGGCGTTATCTGTATGGTTTTGGTCATTGCGTCCATTAAGAACCTCGACAAGGTTGCCCAATACAAGTATACCCTCATGCTCGCCGGTTTGGTCCTGCTGCTCTCTCCCCTCATTCCCGGCCTCGGCCAAGAGATCTACGGCAGCCGTATCTGGTGGTCAATCGGTTCTTTCTCGTTCCAGCCCGGCGAGATCGCAAAGATACTCATCGTGCTCTTCCTTGCGGGCTACCTTGCGGCGAACCGTGAGATGCTCTCGATATTCACCGCGAAGATAGGCCCCCTCCACCTGCCCGACATCCGCACCCTGCTCCCCTTGCTGGTAATGTGGGTCATTGCATTGCTGATCATCGTCTTCGAGAAGGATTTGGGAAGCGCCCTTGTGTTCTTCTGTATCTTCCTTGTCATGCTTTATTCGGCGACGGGGAAGAAATTCTATCTTGTGGTCGGCCTGGGGCTGGCTGCTCTTGGCGGTATTGCTGTTTGGATGCTTTTCAGCCACGTGCAGGTCCGTGTCGATATCTGGCTCGACCCTTTTGCGGATCCCGCCGACAAGGGCTACCAGATCGTGCAGTCCCTCTTCTCAATGGCGGACGGCGGGCTTTTTGGGGTCGGGATCGGCAGGGGGCTTGCTGAAAGCATCCCGGTGGTTGAGAGCGACTTCATCTTTGTGGCTATCGCTGAAGAAGTCGGCCTGCTCGGCGCGGCGGGAGTCTTGTTGCTCTACCTGTGCCTTACCATCCGCGGGCTTGTGACGGCAGCCCGTGCAAAAAGCGATGTCAGCTCTTTTGTCGCGGTCGGCTTGACAGCAACTATCGTTTTGCAGGCATTCATCATTGTCGGTGGTGTCACCCGGCTTATTCCGCTCACGGGCCTCACGCTTCCTTTCATAAGCCAGGGAGGCTCGTCCCTGCTTGCGAGTTTTATCGCTCTCGGCTTCCTCATGAAATGCGGCGACGAGGCGACGGGCGTTGGCGAGGAAATGAAGACAAGCAACATATCCCGTGCCGAGGACGGTGTCTTGGGGCGCATCTCGCTCGGGAGGCGCCTGACGAACAACATGGTCATCTTCTCGGTTCTGTTCGCCCTCCTTGTCGCCAACCTGACCTGGATCATGGTTATCAAGGCCGACGGCGAGGACGGCTATCGCAACATGCCTGGCAACAACCACACTATGGCCCGGGAGGCGAAGACGGAGCGGGGCACCATCACCACCTACGACGGGGTCGCCCTTGCGCAAAGCATCCGACAAGACGACGGCTACTACCAGCGGGTCTACCCTGCGGGAACCCTGGCAAGCCATGTCGTCGGCTATTATTCCGAGCAGTACGGGACGAGCGGGATCGAGGCGCGCTACAACGAGGCCCTGCGCGGGCAGCAGAACTTCGCAAGCTGGCTCGACGTGCTGAACTCTGCGGCCGGGATCAACCAGCCCGGCAACGACCTGCGCCTGACCATCAACTCGAAGATACAGCTGGCTGCCCAGGACGCGCTTGCCGATTCCACCGGTGCCTGTGTGGTCATCGACCCGCAGACCGGGGCCGTGCTCGCCTTGGCATCCTCGCCCACCTATGACGCGAGCGAGGCCGTCGGCATCCTCGCCTCCGAGAACACCGAGTCGAGCGTGCTGCTCAACCGGGCGACCCAGTCGCTGTACGCCCCGGGGTCCACGTTCAAGATGGTCACGCTCGCCACGGCCCTCGAACACGGCATCACCTCCGAGAACACCGTCTACCCCTCGCCGGGCGAAATGACCATAGGGAATGCCCCTATCATCAACTTCGAGAAGACCTCGTTCGGGGACATCACCTTGAGCCAGGCTACCGAAGTGTCCTCAAATACCGTATTCGGGCAGGTTGGGGTCGAGATAGGCCCGAGCCTGCTCGTCTCGTCCGCCGAGAAGTACGGGTTCAACAACGAGGTGCCCTTCGACCTTCCCCTCGCAATGTCCCTCATGCCCGCTGCAGGCGAGATGACGGAATGGGAGACTGCCTGGTCGGCTGTGGGGCAGCCTGTGGGCGAACATGCGAGTCCGGCCGGTCCGCAGGCAACCGTGCTCCAGATGGCCCTTGTGGGCTGCGCGATTGCGAACGGCGGGGTCATCCAGGCCCCCTACCTTGTCGACAGCATCTCCAACGCGCAGGGCGCGCGGGGCTTCCAGGCCTCCCCCTCAAAGCTCGGTCAGGCCATGAGCGGGGTCACGGCGAACCGCACCCGCCTCGTGCTTGAGGGTGTCGTCAACCAAGGAACCGGCACCGCAGCCGGGGTCTACGGGGTGCAGGTCGCTGGCAAGACCGGCACCGCCGAGACGGGGAAGGAGCACGACGACAGCTGGTTCGTCGGCTTCGCGCCGTCAAGCGACCCTTCCGTCGTCGTTGCGATTATCATCGAGCAAGGCGCCGGGACCAACCCGGATGCGGCGGCAAAAGCGCAAAATGTGTTGAAAACCGCTTTAGAAGTACAAGGTCTTTTATAAATGAGGTATCCTATGCTATGTGGACTTCTTCTGCACAAGATGCCATGACATGTGACCAAAAGGAGCAAAAACGTGACGGGTAACATGATAGGTAAAGTATTCAACAACCGCTATAAGCTGACCGATCGCATCGGCATCGGCGGCATGGCAGAGGTCTATCACGCCTATGACGAGGTATTGGGGCGTGTCGTTGCTGTCAAGATAATGCTTCCCCAGTATGCTGCCGACTCGAACTTCACCCAGCGCTTCAAGCAGGAGGCGGCTGCGGCTGCGAACCTACAAAGCCCCTATGTCGTGAACGTGTACGACTGGGGCCAGGACGAGGGCGTGTACTACATCGTCATGGAATACGTGCGGGGCAGCGACCTGAAGACCGCAATCAACGAGCGGGGGAGCATCAACCAGCGCAAGGTCGCCGAGATCGGCGCGCAGGTCTGCCAAGCCCTGACCTCGGCGCACAACCTCGACATCATCCACCGCGACATCAAGCCCCAAAACATCATGGTCCAGCCCGACGGCAACGTGAAGGTCATGGACTTCGGCATCGCCCGCGCGAAGAACTCGCTCATGACGCAGACCCCCTCTGTCCTGGGGACGGCCCATTACATCTCCCCCGAGCAGGCGCAAGGGAAGGAGCTCACCCCGGCAAGCGACATATATTCCCTGGGAATCGTCTTGTACGAGGCGGCAACAGGGGCCCTGCCCTTCGACGGGCCCGACGCGGTGAGCGTAGCCATGCAGCAGGTGAACGACTTCCCGCCGCCGCCGCACGAGTACAACCCCTCCATCGACCCGGATTTCGAGGACATCATCATGATGGCCCTCGCCAAAAACCCCGTGGACCGCTTCGCCACGGCAAACGACATGCGTATCGCCCTGAGCGACTTTTTGGCGGGGCGTCCCGTGCACCTCGACTCCGACTTCTCGCGCGCTGAGACGTCGGTGCTCGGTGGCATGGCAGGAATCGGCGCGGCAAAGGCAGGCGGCATGGCGGGCTCCCTGCCCGACGGCACGGCGGTTATGCCCCCGATGGTGCCGGCGCCGCAGAACATGTCAGGTAGCGGCTACCGCTCGCGGGACATGGGCAGGCAGGACCGGCCGGAAGGCGTCAACAAGAAGACGGTCGGCACCGTCCTCGCCATCATTGCGGCGCTCCTAGCCATCGGCGGCGCGGTGTTCTTCTTCGTGAACCAGGAGCCCAAGACCGGCGAGCCTGTCCCCAACGTGGGTGGCCTCACCATCGAGGAAGCCACGCTCAAGCTCGTCAACGCCGGTTTCGAGGTTGGAACCGTAGAAGAAGATTTCGATATCGACGTGGAAGCGGGGCGGGTTGCCGCCCAGGACCCCAAGGCGGGAGACCGGGTCGAAAGCGGGACAAAGGTCAACCTGGTCATATCGAAGGGGCCGAAGCAGGTGGTCGTCCCCGACCTCACCGACAAGACGGCCGACGAGGCAAAGGAGATCCTCGAAGAGCTCGGCCTGAAGTACACCGCAGGCACCGCCGAGCACTCGGAGAAGATACCGGTCAACCAGATAATCCGACAAGAGCCCGAGGCAGGGCAGACCGTAGACGAAGGCACCACGGTCACCTACTACCTTTCGCTGGGCATCGGGAACACCGACGTGCCCTACGTGATCGGCCTGTCGCAAGACGGGGCGATCGGCAAGCTGGAGGACGAGGGCTTTCGGGTCGGGGAGGTGACCTACCAATACGACGACAACGTGGTCGAAGGCCTCGTGATCTCGCAGAACCCCCGGGCGGGCATGCGTGCCGAGATGGGGTCTACCGTCGACATCGTCGTCAGCCAAGGGGTCGACCCCGAGAAGCGGAGGACTTCGGTTCCCGACGTCTCGGGCAAGACCGAGAACGAGGCGCGGGCGGCGATCGCCACCGCCGAGCTGGCCATCCAGATCGAGAGCGTCTATGACACCAACGTGGCAAAAGGGAAGGTTATCAGCCAGTACCCCGGGCCGGGCGAGCGGCTTGACAAGGGCTCGACGGTCAACGTCGTCGTAAGCAACGGCCCAGAGCCAGCCTCTCCGCCGCCCAGCGACTAGGACAGGGTCGGCGGGCAGCGCCGCAGGTAATGGATCGGCGCAAGGGCGCGAGCCGGACGGCGAGCCGGGCAGTGAGCGGCAACAGGCCGGATGGTGAGTTGAGTTGAGTTGCGCCGGATAAGGGGTGCCACAAAAGCCCCCGATGCGGTATAATCCTCTTTCCTGCCCCCGTAGCTCAGGGGATAGAGCAATGGTTTCCTAAACCATGTGCCGGACGTTCGAATCGTCTCGGGGGCACCAGGGAGTTTCAGGCCATCGCCTCGTGCGGTGGCCTTTTCGTTGCCCGGGCCTGCCTGCTGGCCCTGCTGGCCCGGATGCCGCATTCTCAGGGTTTTGGCAGAGTCGGCGCCTATTCGCTCAAGTCGATCAGCTCTTGGCGGCTGTGCACGCCGGCCTTCGTGTAGATGCGGCGGAAATGCGTTTCCACGGTGCTCTTCGAGATAAAGAGCTCTTGCGAGATGCGCTCGCTGGTCCTCCCTTTCAGGATGAAGGGAAGGACCTCCGCCTCGCGTGCAGACAGTCCGTACTGCTCGATGAGCGAGCTACAGCGGTCCTCGAAGCTGTCGGTGCTCGTGACGATCTCGGAAAGGTTGCCGAAGTCGCGCTCCGTGAACAAGAACAGGTAGGAGAGCAGGACGAGCGCCCCCGCAAGCACCATTACGAAATACGGCGTGACCTGGTCGGGCTGTGTCGAGTTGATGATGTTGGCAAGGAAGATGCCGATGAACTCGCCGCCGAACAAAGCGGCGAAACCCCTTGAGAAGGACGCGGTGGTGCTCGTGTCGGTGATGCTTGCCAACACCAAGAACAGCGAAATCAGGACCGCACTCAGCCCCAGATATCCCGCCAGCACGATGGCCTCCCCGGAAACGACCGAGTCGGCGAAGAAGGGTGCCGGAACCAAGAGGAAACCGAGCATCATGACGAAGATCGCAAGCCTGTAGGACTTGTTGAGGGAGGCCCCCTTCCCGAAGCCGTCCGAGAGAAGCAGCGACAAGGTTCCCACGGCAAAGGCGGCCAGGAGCAGCAGCGCGATCCTGTAGGCAGGCATCGCCGCCATGCCGGGGTCGGTGTTGAAGGTCTCCATGAACCCCGCTGCCATGCCGAACAGGGCCGTCCCCGCGATGATCTTCGCAGACAGGAGTGCCGCCTCCTGGGTCGGGCCGTCGCTTGCGGCAGCGGGCTTGACAGGGGCGCCGTCTCGGCGCGGGGCAGCCATGAGGGTGGCAGCGCTCACGAAGGGCAGGACGCGGAAAGCCAGGTCGGTATGGGAAAGCGGCACGAACGAGACGGCCAGCCCGAACAAGGCGGCAAAGAGCGAGGCAAGAAAGACTTCCGGCACCGACACCTTGGTGGGGGCCTCGCCGAAAGAACGGCCCCAGGCGGCGAGCAGCAGCGCGGAGGAAGAGCCCACCAAGAAGCACTCCGCAAGCAGCCAGACAAGCGCCCCTCCGCCCGTCCCCGCGCCTGTGGAGTAGGGAACAAGCGAGCCGACGGCGAGCATCAGGGCATAAAGCAGCAACATGGGGCGGGCGAACATGCCGCGCTTCGCATCCTCCGAGACCAGGCGCAGCCCGACAAAGGCCGCCACCATGAAAAAGAGTGCCCCGACCAGTTCGACACGCTCAAAGGAAGCAGGCCCGAAGTCGTAGGCGCGGTTGTAGCCCATATAGAAAAGGAAGAAGACAAAGCCCTGGTTACAGGCGAATCCAACGACCCGCCGCGGGGACGACTTGTCTATCGGGGAAGTCCCTTGCTCCAAACCCTTCCTCCCTCTTTGAAACCACGGGTATGCCTCTACAAAAAAATGATGCCACATAATCTTTGTGGCATCATGGTGGCAGGACCCAAAAACAAAGAGAAACTATTCGGCAGAGACCTTCTTCTTCGGGGCCGCCTTGCGCGACGTAGCCTTTTTCGCGGTCTCGCCCTCGAAGGCCTTTGTTACCCTGCGGGACGCCTGCCCTTCCTCGTCGTCCTCGACGATCTCTTCGATTGCCTCGTCTTTGGCGCCCTTGCCCTCGCCGAGCTCGTCGCGCAGGTTCTTGACGGTGGAGCCGATAGCCGACCCCAGCTTCGGAAGGTTCTTCGGCCCGAAGATGAGCAGGGCCACGGCCAGGATGATAAGAAGCTCGGGAAGTCCCATACCAAGGATTTTCATTACGTTTTCCTCCAAACGCTTTCTTTTGACGCACCGCTGCATGCGAAGCCGCCGAAAGCCGCCGACGTGCCGAGGGGCTTTGACGCGCTCGTCGCATACCGCTACCGATAGTGTGCCGTAGTATGCCGCCCGGGCGGTGTTTTGCCTATCGTGCAAAATAATGAATCGCCGGATTTGCAGGGGGTTTTCTGTAGTGAAAACTACCGAAATGACCCCGCTTTCACAAAACCAGCCTATAAGCGCTGGTCACAAACGAATGTTTCACGTGAAACATCGACAAGCCGGTCCAGGCCCGATCCGAGCATCCCTTTTCTCTTCTTTGTCGGCTAATATATTGCAAGTTCAAGGGCGTCAAGGTATCATTGCAAGTCGTATCGCGCATTGCCCTGCACGACTGGTGAGGCGCGTGCCGCATCCAGAAACGGAGAGCTGACCGAGAGGCCGAAGGTGCTCGCCTGCTAAGCGAGTATACGCCACAAGCGTATCTGGGGTTCGAATCCCCAGCTCTCCGCCACCAAGAACCATACATTGCCAAGAGAGCCCCGAGGGCCGACACCGCCCCATCGCCGCCAGGGGATTCGAACCCGTGAGAGTAAACAGCACATACGTGCTGTTTAGTGATTTGTCGAGCTTGCGAGACAAATGGCTTCTGGCTGTTGTTGATGACAGCACATACGTGCTGTTTAGTGATTTGTCGAGCTTGCGAGACAAATGGCTTCTGGCTGTTGCTGATGACAACAGGAACGACAAAACCGGGAAGTAGGATTTAAGTCGTGTCAATTCCGCAATCGGCATAAACCGCTCGCTTTGCTCGCTATTTATACGATTGCTTCGTTGACACTCCTTGTTACGCACTTAACAAAAGGTTAAGTGCGTAATGAACCGGGGTAGTAAAATCTCCAAAGCCCACAATTATTAAAAAAGCCGCCTTGTAGGCGACTTTGTTAACAATGGCGGAGGAAGTAGGATTTGAACCCACGGTACCTTGCGGTACAACAGTTTTCAAGACTGCCGCCTTCGACCACTCGGCCATTCCTCCGCATGCTTGGATGTGCCCGGCATTCCCTGCTGCATTTGTCAACGGCAACACCGTTTGCGTGGTGAAGGCCGAGCGTCGCATAAGGATAGCATATAATAGGCGCTGTGACCGATGAAGAATACATGCAATTAGCGCTTGCGCAGGCACGGAAGGCCGCGTCCCTCGACGAGGTGCCCATCGGCGCTGTCGTGGTATGCGGCGACACGGTGCTCTCCGAAGCCTGCAACCTGCGGGAGTCCACGAACGACCCCGCAGGGCATGCGGAATTCCTCGCCCTCAGAGAAGCGGCCGAGAGGCTTGGCGCCTGGCGGCTCTCCGGCTGCACCGTGTACGTCACGCTTGAGCCCTGCGTCATGTGCGCCGGCCTGATGCACCAGGCCCGGGTCGAGAGGTGCGTCTACGGCGCACCCGACCCGAAGGCTGGCGCGCTCGGGACGCTCTACTCCATCCACGCCGACGAGCGCTTGAACCATGTCTTCAAAGTGAGCGCCGGCGTCTGCCAAGAAGAGTGCTCGTCCCTTCTCAGCGGGTTTTTTGCCGACAAACGAAAGAAGAAGCCATGATGAACGAACCCGAGCGCATACCCGAGCGCATGGTGGTCGCCGACCCCCTTGCGCCCTTCGAGCGGCAAGGCATGCTCAAGCTGGTGGCGCCTGCCAAGGTGAACCTGTTCTTAGGGATCGGCGGGCTGCGCGAGGACGGGTACCATGAGGCGGACACGGTCATGCACGCCCTGACCCTGCATGACGTCTTACACATGGACTACTATCCTGAAAGCACGGGAGGCCTCAAGGTCGAGCTTTCCTGCCATGCGCGCGAGGGCCTTGCCTCCCTGGAGATCGAGCCGGAGGACAACACGGCCGTGAAGGCCGTTCGCGCGTTCGCGCACAAGCTGCAACGGGATTGCGACGAGACCTTCCACATCCGCATCGAGAAGCACATCCCTTTCGAGGCGGGCCTCGGCGGGGGGTCGTCGAACGCCGCGGCAGCGCTGGTAGGCGCCGCAAATTTCTGGGGTGTGGAGGCTTTCGCCCCCGAGATGCTTGCCGTGGCTGCCGAGATAGGGAGCGACGTGAGCTTCTTCCTCTATGGCGGCTGCGCCCAGATGGCCGGCACTGGCGAAGCGTTCAAACGGCGGCTTGAGCCCATGAAAAAGCCGGTCGTCCTGGTCAAGCCCAAAGGGGGAGTGTCGACGGCTACTGCCTACCGGCTCTTCGACGAAGCCCCGCCCCCGGTTCCGGGCGACCTCGCGAAGCAGGCGACGATGGCGCTTCGCGCGCGAGATGTGCCCCTCTTCAACAATCTCGCGCCTATCGCCGAAGTCCTTCTGCCCGAGCTGACCGCGATCCGCCTGTGGCTAGAGGGCCAGACAGGAACAGAGGGCGTCCTGCTGTGCGGAAGTGGCTCGGCGACCATGGCCCTCTGCGAGAGCTTCGAGGCCGCCTGTAGGATTTCCGGCGCGGCGAAATCGCAGGGCTGGTGGGCTCGCACTACCACGCTGGGCAGCCACGGCATCCTGTCGAGCACGCCCTAGCCGAAGGCCGTCTTCGGCTAGGTGGGTTTGAGGCTTTGGCGGCACTTCCGAGTGCCCCCTGCGAAGGGCGTCTGACCTCTTCCGGCCGAACGGCCCCCGACACGCTCCCGCCTCTGTGCGTGCCCTAGTCCGTCCGAAGCGCCTCCACGGGATCCTTGTTGGCAGCGATGCGTGCAGGGAAGGTCCCGGCAATCAAGGTGAGCAGCACGCTGCCGACAACCAAGACGGCGGCATGCAGGGGGTTGAGCGTCGCGATGCTGCCGATGCCCGAGGTCGAGAGGCTAAGGACCAACCCGTTGATTGGCAGACAAAGCAGGTAGGCAAGGGCGACGCCGAGAATCCCCGCAGCAAGCCCGATGATCATGGCCTCTGTGGTAAATACCCGCGATATGTCCTTCTTGCGGGCGCCCACGCTGCGCAGGATGCCGATCTCCTTAGTCCGCTCGATGACTGACACATAGGTGATGATGCCTATCATGATGGTGGACACCACAAGCGAGATGGCGGCGAATCCGACCAGCACCAACGAGACGGTGTTGAGCAGGGTCGCGGTTGCATTGGATACGGTCTCGGCCATGTCGGAATAAAGAACCTGCTCGGATTCCGGACGGCCTTTGTTGTAGTCGTCAAGATAGGCCTTGATGTTGTCCTTCGCGTCGAAGTCGACAGGGTAGATGTTGATGCCGGTGGGTGTCGCGTCGCCCCCTATCGATTGCAATCGGCTCTTTTTGGCTTCCTCGTCGGCGAGGGGAGCACCGGTCAAGACGTCCTTGTCGCCTTCCTTTTGGGCTTGGGCGACCTTCGAGTTTTGAGAGGTCTCCAAGACATAGTCGGTCAAGGCGCTGGTGTAGACAAGCCCTTCGGAAAAGAAGGAGCTCGCCGCGTCCTCCTTAATGCGCAGGACCCCGACTATCGTGAGGCGGACGCCGCCTTCGCCCTCATAAAGCCCCTGGTATTCCGTCGGGCGTGCTGCGGCGAAGCGGTCCCCGTCCTGGATGTAGAAGTCGTCGTTGTCGATCACCTTGAGCAGGTCAAGGCCGATGAAGTCGTCGATATGGTAGCTTTCCTCATCGAGGCCCAGCTGCGACAAGAGGCCCGTGTCGATGCGGTTGTACTCGTCTACCACCAGGGCTATCTCGCCCCTTTCGTTCGGGAGCCGGCTGTCTTCGCCGACCAGGTCATAAAGCGACAGGACAAAGTCGGTGTCGTCCGGCATCTCCTGCCAAAAAGAGCTGCTGGCCATCATGCGGGCCATGCCGCCTTCTCCTTCGGCCCTCGCCTCGAACTTGACGACCGAGTCGGGGGTCTTTGCCAGCAGGTTCATCTCCACGCCGTACTGGTAGGAGATGGTGTTGATCTCTTCCGCAAGCTCGTCGTGGGCACGGGCGATATAGGCGAGATAGTCGTCGGTGATGACGTTGGTATGCTCTTGGCGCTCCTCGCGGGAGTCGTAGTTGTGGACCGTGCCGTCGGAGGGGAACGCGGGATAGGTCCCGGCACTGTCCGCGAAGGGGTTGTTGCCGCCCGGGTCGAAGCTTTGCTGCTGGGTGCTTATGGCAATCGGGAAACCGGCCAGCATGTCGGTCTGCATCGTTGACATATAGGCGCTCAGGCCAGAGGACAGGGCCAGCACCAAGGCAACGCCGATTATCCCGATGCTGCCGGCAAAAGAGGTGGTTATCGTCCTTCCCCGCTTGGTTACCAGGTTTTTGAAGGAGAGCCCGGCGGCGGTGAGCAGCGACATCGAGGTCTTCTGGAACTTCTTCCGGCCGTCTGCGTCCGCCACGTCTGCCACGCCCGCCGCATCCAAGGCCTTGGCCGGCCCATCGTCGTCTGCCGAGAGGCCTGCCAAAGGCTTTGCCAAGGGGTTGCTGTCCGACTGTATCTCTCCGTCAAAAAGGGTGATGATCCGACTGGAATAATCCTCGGCCAGCTTGCGGTTGTGGGTGACCATGATGACAAGGCGGGTTCGGGCGACCTCCTTCAATATCTCCATGACCTGGACGCTGGTACGGCTGTCCAAGGCCCCGGTCGGCTCGTCGGCCAGGATGATGTCGGGGTTGTTCACCAAGGCCCGGGCAATGGCCACCCGCTGCATCTGCCCTCCGGAAAGCTGGTTGGGCTTCTTTTTTGCCTGGTCGCCCAAGCCCACCTCCATTAAGGCCTGCCGTGCCCGCCGCTTCCGCTCGGTCGCGCTGATGCCCGAGATAGTCAGGGCGATCTCGACGTTTTGCAAAACCGTCTGGTGTCCGATAAGGTTATAGTTTTGGAAGACGAAGCCGACAGAGCGGTTGCGGTAGGCATCCCAGTCCGCCGTCTTGAAGCTCGTCGTAGACGTGCCGCCGATAACCAGGTCGCCGCTGTCGTAGCGGTCCAGGCCGCCCACTATGTTCAACAGGGTCGTCTTCCCGCAGCCGGACGGGCCGAGGATGGAGACGAACTCGTTTTCTCGGAAGGCCAGCGAGACGTCGCGCAGCGCCGTGACGGCCTCCCCGTTCGTATAGGTCTTGGTGATGTGCTCTAGTTGAAGTTTCGACATGTCGCGCCCTTTCGTGCTTGACTCGCGCCCAATCCTTTATTCGATCGGCACACAGGATAGCGGGCCAACTTCAACCGAATCTCAACAAAAGGGTTAAAATCCGTTGATATTCAGTTGATGTTGAGCTGTTAGTATTCTTGGAGTTGCATTCTGGAATTGCTTTTGAGAGTTTCCTTTTGAAGCCGAGGTGCCAAACATGTTCAAGATACTCGTAGTAGAAGACGACCCGAACACCCGGAAGCTGATGTGTGCCGTCTTGAGGCAGGGCGGCTTTGAGGCCCTGCCGGCCGAGGACGGCCTGGCCGCCTTGCAGGTTATGGAAAGGCAGCATGTCGACCTGGCGGTCCTGGACCTGATGATGCCGCGCATGGACGGCTACGAGCTCGCCCGGCAGCTGCGCCTTGGCTGGGAGGCTCTGCCCCTCCTGATGGTCACGGCCAAGCAGGAGGCCAAGGACAAGCGGCAGGGCTTCCTCGCCGGCGTCGACGACTACATGACCAAGCCGGTCGACGAGGAAGAGATGATCCTGCGCATCAGGGCCCTCCTGCGCCGCGCACAGATAGCCTCCGACCGCCGCTTGACGGTCGGGGAGGTCGTGCTGGACTTCGACCGCCAGACCGTGTCCCGCCCGGCCTTGAGCATGTCGATACCGCATAAGGAGTTCCAGCTCCTTTTCAAGCTGCTCTCGTATCCGGGCGTGATATTCACCCGCCTGCAGCTGATGGACGAGATATGGGGCATAGAGTCGGAGAGCGTCGACCACACGCTGAGCGTGCACGTCAACCGGCTGCGGGAGCGGTTCAGGGACTGGCCGGAGTTCGAGATCGTGACGGTGCGGGGGCTGGGCTACAAGGCGGTGAGGAAGCATGGCGACGAGCATTAAGAAGCGCTGGGGGCTGACGGTATCGTCGATACTCTTCGTCTTCGCCGTCATGGCGACCACCATGACGTTGACGGGGTTGGTCGTCGTGGCCCTGTACGTTGCGGGGGCGATCCCCCCTTTCGAGGGCGTCCGCCCGGAGCACGACGACTTCGGCTGGGGGCTCAGGGTCATCCTGATGATGGTGAGCAGCAGCATATTCTTTGGGACGCTGATAGCCGGCTTTTTCAGCACGATAGCCCTCAAGCCGATCCGGCAGGTCATCGCGGCCACCCATCGGATAGCCGAGGGCGATTTCAGCGTGCGCGTGAACCTCAGGGGAATCTATGAGCTGGAAGAGCTCTCGGGCAGCTTCAACAAGATGGCGGGCGACCTCGCGTCGATAGAGACCCTGCGAAGCGACTTCGTTAACAACTTCTCGCACGAGTTCAAGACGCCTATCGTGTCGATACGGGGCTTTGCCAAGCTGCTCAAGAAGGGCCAGCTGACCGAGGCGGAACAGCAGGAGTACCTGGACATCATAATCGGAGAGTCGCAGCGCCTGGCCCAGCTCTCGTCGAACATCCTCGACCTGTCAAAATACGAGAACACCGGTATCGTCACCGACAAGACCACGTTCAGGCTCGACGAGCAGGTCCGCCGCACCGTCGTGGTGACCGAGCCCCAATGGGCGGCGAAGGGCATCAGCTTCAATGTCGGGATGGACGAGGTCGTTTTCAGGGGGAACGAGGACCTGACCCAGCAGATATGGCTGAACCTGATAGACAACGCCGTCAAGTTCTCGAACCCGGGAGGCGTGGTCAACCTGCGCCTGGCCAGGCATGGCGGGGACGTCGAGTTCTCCATCCAGGATTTCGGTATCGGCATGGACGGGCCGACCAAGGACAAGGTATTCGACAGGTTCTACCAGGGCAACGCATCCCATGCCGACGTGGGCAACGGGCTCGGCCTGACCATCGTCAAGCGCATCGTGGACCTGTGCGGCGGCCGCCTGGAGGTGCAAAGCGAGCCGGGGGAGGGTGCCACCTTCACCGTGCGACTGCCCGGCTAGCTAGCGGGACTCGATGGGCAGGTAGGCGCGCTGCTCGATTTGGGTCGGCTTGTAGGCCGGGCGGATGATGCGCTTGCCGGAGACGATCTCCTCGAAGCGGTGGGCCGCCCATCCCGCCATGCGCGAGCAGGCGAACAGCGGTGTGAGCAGGTTTTCGGGAATGCCCATCATCGAGTAGACGAACCCGGAATACATGTCGATGTTCGCGCACATGTCCTTGCTCGTGCCCTTTTCGCGCAGGATGACCTCGGGGGCGAGGCGTTCGACGGACCTCAGCAGGTTGAACTCCGCCTCGTATTCCGTCCCGGTCGCAAGGCTTTCCGCGAAGCGCTTGCAGACGATGGCGCGCGGGTCGGACTTCGTGTAGACCGCATGGCCCATGCCGTAGACCAGGCCGCTCTTGTCGAAGGCTTGCTTGTTCACCAGCTTCGCGAGGTAGTCCGCGACCTCGTCGTCGCTCTCCCAGTTGCCGATGCTTTCCTTGATGTCCTTCTGCATCGCGAGCACCTGGTGGTTCGCGCCCCCGTGCTTCCAGCCCTTCAGCGAGCCGAGCGAGCCGGCGTAGGCCGAATAGGCGTCGGTGTCCGAAGAGGAAAGCACCCGGCAGGTGAAGGTGGAGTTGTTGCCGCCGCCATGTTCGGCGTGGAGGCAGAGCATGATGTCGAGCATGCGTGCCTCTTCTGCCGTGAAGGACCGGTCGAGGCGCAGCATGGAAAGGATGGTCTCCGCAGTGGTCTGCCCTTTGATGAAGCGGTGCATGACCATCGACTCGTCATGGTATTTCGCCCGCTGTGCGTGGTGGGAGAGCACCATGATACGCGGAAGGCGGGAGATCAGCATCATGGCGGTCTTGATCTCGTGCTCGGGTGTGCGGTCCTCGGCATCCTCGTCGCTTGCATAGAGCATGAGGATGGAGCGTGCGAGCAGGTTCATGACATCGAGGGGCGTTTCCTTCATGATCATGCTTGCGGTAAACCCGTCGGGAAGCTCGCGTTTCGCGTCGAGCTGTGCGATGAAGTCGGCCAGCTGCGCCTCTGTGGGAAGGTCGCCCATGAGCAGCAGGTAGACGACTTCCTCGAAGTTGTAGCGGCGCTCGGGCGAGGGGTCGCCCGTAAGGTCGTAGATGTCGTAGCCGCGATAACGCAGGATGCCTTCCTCGGGGCATTTGTTCCCGTCCCGCAGCACATAACCATGGACGTCGGAGATATTCGTCACACCGGCGATAACCCCGGTGCCGTCGGCGTTGCGCAACCCCCGTTTCACATCATACTGCGCGTAATACTCGGGGTCGATCGAGTTTATCTTCCCAAACTGCTCGTAGAGCGCGAATGCGTTCTCCTGTGCCATGACAACCTCCTTTTGCGGAAATGCCGAGCCGATACCGCACATGCGGTGTTGCGGGGATAGTGCACGGAGCATCGGGCAACGATGCGTCGCTCCATTGTAGCGAGTTGTGGCTTTCGGGACAGTGAGACCGCGATAATAATACGGGTATTACAAAGTTGCGAAGCTGCACAACCCCCCGTACAGTTGCACAGTTGTTGCAGGGTTTCTGTGATACCCCTTTGACTTTTCCACACACTACTGTCAGAATGGTTCAGCTATTGAAACGTGCGCCGTTACCTCAGCTGGATAGAGGGACTGACTACGAATCAGTACGCCGGGGGTTCGAATCCCTCACGGCGCACCACTTTACGACTTTCATTTAAAGCAATTTCCCCACAACATTAAGCTTCCCGAAACAAGGGATTCGAACCCGCGAGAGTAAACAGCACATACGTGCTGTTTAGTGATTTGTCGAGCTTGCGAGACAAATGGCTTCTGGCTGTTGCCGACGACAGCATCCCTCCCCACCCCCTACTCCTTTGCCAGTACATGCTTTCTCCGATAGAGTGCCGGCGTCAAGCCGGTCTCCTGCTTGAACTGGGTGATAAAGTAGCTTTGGGAGCAAAACGAGAGCCGATGCCCGATAGACGAACAGGAGTAGTCGGTATGCAGCAGCAAGAGCTTCGCCCTCGCAATCTTCGCCTTCCGAATGTAGTCCGTCGGGGTCATCCCCATGTTCTTTCGGAACAGGTGTTGTAGGCCGTTTAGCGAATACCCACAAAACTCTGCGAGCTCATGCAGGTCTATCTTCTTGGTAATATGGTCGTCAATGTATGAAGCGCAGAGGTTTACCGTCGAGCAGTCGCTGACCCGGAGCCTAGATCTCCGCACCTTTTCAGCGAACTCGGTGTGCATCTTCCGAAGGAGCTCGGTGAACTCAGCAACGGAATCGACTTCCGTTGATGCACGGATGTACTTTGTGCAGACCAGGCCGCCTTGCTCAAACGGCAAGCCTCCCTCCCAGGCACAATACATCAATACCCCCGAGATGATCGACACGGCATTCCAGAAGGTGAGCCTGTCGGCCTTTCCCTCGAAGTGGCTGCCGTATTCCGCCTTGCTCAAATGCTGCTCCAAGAACTCGACGTCGCCCGCCCGCACACAGGCAAGGATTTTCGGGAACATCTTGAGGGCAGCGGCGCCTTCGTCGAAGCCTTGGGACTCCCCGAGCATATGGGCGATTTCTTCTTGAGAGAACTCAGGAATCATAGAATGCCATTTTCTCCGTAATTTTTGACATAGTTATTATATAACACCGCTCTCTCGCTTGCCATACTGAGGCAGAAGCCGGCGGCTTGTCGGCAAAATGCCAAGGAAGGGAGAAAACTATGGCAAAGGAAGATGTTTCACGTCGGAGTTTCTTGAAGGCGGCGGGAGTGGCAGCAGCAGGGATGGTTGCGGCCCCGGCACTCGCCTCCTGTACTCAGGCAAAGGCGGCTGCGGACACCTCCTGGTGGATGCCGGCGCAGTGGGATCGGGAAGTTGACATCGTCGTCGTCGGCACGGGCGGCGGCGGCCTGGTTGCCGGGCTGACTGCGCAGGAAAACGGCGACGAGGTGCTGGTCCTCGAAAAGGCGCCAGAGGGCGAAGAGGGCGGCAACAGCCGCGTATGCGGGCAGCTCATCTACTGCCCCAAGAGCGTAAGTGGCGCCGTTGAGTACCAAAAGAACCTCAACGGCCTTTACCATGTGGACGAAGAGGTCTTGCAGGAATGGGCAGAGGCCATGGTGGCGCTTCCCGACCTCCTTACCGGCTATGGGGCAAACCTGGTCGAGTACGGCTCCATGAATCCCGAGTTCCCCGGTATGGGCGGCGAGGGCGTTGCACGGGTTTTCTACATCGATCAGCCCTTCTTTTCCTCGGCATGGAACTTCTTGAAGGAGATGGTCGACGACGAAGGCGTAGAAATCCTCTACGGCACCCCCGGCAGAAGGCTTATCCAAAATCCCGAGACTAGGGAAATCGTGGGCATCGTTGCCGGCGAAGAGGGCAGCGAGATACACATAAAGGCCCGCAAAGGCGTCCTGCTTGCCTGCGGGGGCTTCGAGAACAACCAAAGGATGGCCCGGGACTACCTGCCGGATATGACCACCGTCGCCCCTCTGGGAACCCCCTACAACACCGGCGACGGCATCGTCATGGCCCAAGCAGTCGGGGCCGACCTGTGGCACATGAACAGCCTTGCGGGCCCCTACCTCGGGTTTAGGCACCCCGAACTGGAGATAGGGCTTGCCCCCACCATGGTCACCGTGAAGCATATCCTGGTGAACGGCGGCGGCAAGCGCTTTGTGAACGAGGACACGATATCCGACACAAAGCATGGGAAGATCGAAGTCAACGGCAGATGGGCCCACCTTCCCACCCCCCTGCCCGTCTACCAGATATTCGACGACACCAACTTCGACGCCACAGGCGTTTTCGCGGGGGTGCCTTTCATGACCTGGTCGGGAATCGTCGCAGGGATTGAATCAAAGGAAAACAATGATGAGGAGCTTGCGGCAGGGTGGATAACCCATGCAACGAGCATCGAAGAGCTTGCTGCCAAGATAAACCTTGACCCGGCAGTCCTCAAGGAGACCGTGGACACCTACAATGCCAATGCCGCGAACAACGTGGACCCCGACTTTGGCAGAGGGGCAGCGCGTGGAGGCCTCCTGATAGGCGAAGAGTCTGACGCATCCGATGCCTATGAGCTCCTTCCCCTGACGGGCCCGAATTACTACGCCATCGAGTTTTGTGCAACAATGCTCAACACCCAGGGAGGCCCTCGCCGAAACGGGAAAGGCCAGATCCTCGACACTGCCGGAAGCCCGATCCCTCGGCTGTATAGTACTGGCGAGCTTGGTGCGCCCTACCCCTTCCTCTATAACGGGGGCGGAAACCTCGGCGAGACCATCGCGTTCGGACGCGTCGGTGCCAACGAGATCGCAAAACTGGAAGCCTGGGACGCATAGGGCAGACGACAGGCTGTCGCCGACGGGGCCTACCAGCCCTGTCGGCGATGCTTCCACGACTTTCAAGGGGGATACTCTTATGAAACGCCTAAGAATTACCATGGCCGCAGCGCTGGGCGTAGTCGTTGCCTTGGCGCTGGCTGCCTGTGCGCCGAACCAGGGCTCAAGCAGCCCTGCGGGAAGCACGGGCGATCCGGCAGCAGCCGTGGCCTGGTCGATCGATGTTGACTGCGGCACCTGCCACATTGCCGAACAGGCTTCCTACGGGCAGCCCGACTGCCTTGCGGGCAAGCACGCCGACAGCAGTTGCCTGAGCTGCCATGTTGACGCCGCTGCCCTGGAAGGCATACACGACAACAAGGCCTCAACGGACAAGATGCCGAGCAGGCTCAAAAAGACCGAGGTATTGGATGCGACATGCCTTGCCTGCCACTATGGGACAAAGGAGGCCCTTGCTGCCAATACTCCCGGGGTGAAGGTCACAGACGAGAACGGCACGGCGGTGAACCCCCACGACCTCCCGGCAACCGACGAGCATGGCCGTATCGTGTGCGGCAACTGCCATGTTCCGCACGAAGCCGCCCCCACCCAGACCCAGGCCGAAACCAAGTGCACAACCTGCCACCACCAAAACGTGTACGAGTGCCACACCTGCCATGACTGATTATGCAGAAGGTGCTGCTTCCTGCAATGCTTGCCGTCTGCCACCCCCTCCTCCTGCTTCGACCAAACCGGCAAGGCAACAAGCAAGGCAGAAACAGCGGAGGGTTTATGTCAGGTGCGGCCCCAGGCAAGGAAATTGTGAGGTACAATTCACCCGCAAGGTATTCTAGCCGTCTTTAGGAGAGGTCGTGAAAAATGAGGAAGGTCTATTACCCAAGCTGTAAGCTCAATGAGTGGTTCCCGAACACCGCCCAGGCGGCAACCGAGTATATGGAGAAGCGTCAGGACGCGGTAATCGGCATGTGCTGCCGGGACGAGGACACCAAGGCCGGCCCCGACGACACAGCTGTATTCAACTGCAACACCTGCGCCATTTTCTTGGACGAGTGGAGCGACGCGGGCTCAAGCATCTCGATCTATGAGCTGATCGACGGCGACCAGGGTTTCAGCTTCCCGGACCACCAGGGCAAGAGCATGGCGGTGCAGGACTGTTGGCGGTCGAACGACAGGCCGGAGATTCACAAGGCGATACGCTCTTTGGCTGCAAAGATGAACATTCAGATTGTCGAGCTTGACGAGAGCGGCGCGGACTCTGTTTTCTGTGGCGAGGCGACCATGATGCCGATGCCGCCGTATTATCCCGAATACGCCCCCGACCGCTTCGGCAAAAGCCTCCCCGACTGGGCATTCCAAGAGGTCGATCCCGAGGAACGCAAGGAGAAGATGAGGGCCTACGCCGCTGCGATTCCCGTGGACGACGTCATCTGCAACTGCGCCGGCTGCGTGTTCGGCATCCTTGTGGGCGGCAAACGCCCCTTCCACATCCTAGAGCTCGTCTTTGGGACAGAGAAGTAAGGCTTCGAGGTCGGTACGGCACCAATAACAAAGGGGCCCGCTCGAAAGAGCGGGCCCCTTTCGTGGCCGGATTGCTGAAAACGAATGCGGCTAGGCCGTCTTGGTGATGACCGTGTCCTTGGCCAAGGCCTAGTGTCAAGTGTCAGGGGGACGTATAACTTGACACACCCCTCCCCCAACACCTGCCCGTAGTGTCAACACCGGGGTGTCAAGTTATACGTCCCCCTGACACTGTCCCCCTGACACTCGTCCCTCTACCGCACCGTCCGCAAGCTCGACGCCTAGCGGCCTGACCTTATTCGCCTATGTCGCCGTTGAGGTACTCGTTCAGCAGGGTGACCACTGCCGGCATCAGGCGCTCCGGCACAGTCTCTCCAATATGGTGCACCGGGCCTTTGCCGATGGCAAGCGTGCGCTTCTTGTCGTTCGAGAATATCTCCGCAGGGGCGAGCGGCTGCACCACGGCGCTCTCCATCAAGTCGCGCGACCGGATTGCGCGGTTGGTGACGGCAAGCCCGTACACGCCGGCAAAGGTTGCGTCGGAGAGCGTGAAGACTATCTCTTCGGCTTCACCCATGTTCAGCTTTTCTGCAAGCTTCTTGAAATGCTTGGCGTGGTGCTGGTCCGTCCCGAGCCTAACGTGCCCGGCAAGGCCAAGCTCCATGACGCGCCTGGTCAGCGGCACCGGCCCCGTTTCTGCCGCGTCCGGCTGGCCGAGGCCTGCACGGAAGCCCGCCAGCGCCTCAAGGGTCAGGATTATCTCCGAGCGTATGACCCCTGCCATTTGCCCAGGGGTCGTGACCGACGCGAAGTTTATGCCAGCAGGGTTGTCCAGGCCGTCATAGTTAGACGGCTCGTTGCTGAGCTTTACGAGCTGCTCGATCCCGTCAGGGTCAAAGTCTGCCAAGACCCGCGAAGCGAATGCGCCCGCCCATCCCGGCTGGGCCTGGTCCGCCGCCGAGTACGCATAACGACGCGGCGGCTCGTCTCCGTAGAGGCTGACGGAGACATAGAGCGCACAGTCCGTCAAGAACATCCCCCACGAGTTTCGGGACGAGCCGAACCGCGCCTTCAGGTGAAAGCCGACGAACAAAAGCGGCACCTCGGAAAGACCCTCTACATAGTGTGCCCTTATCAGGTCGAACCACGCTTTGAAGAACTGCTCCGAGTTGTCAGACCACGGGTGCAGCGGGTCGTAGGCCGTGAACGCGAAGATCCCGAGCAGCGGCTTGAGCGGCGCTGTCGCCTCTGCCACGGCGTCCGACAACCTTTGAAAGCCGGCGACATCGACCTCAAGATGCCCTTCCCGTATCCAGTACTCCTCGAAGAATTCCTCAAACCCCACTGTGCTTGTCAATTCGCTTCACCGTCCTTCATCCTGTCGAGCAACCCGAAAGCGGCCTCCCTTTTGATTAGAAAATGAAAGGTACCACGAATGCACCAAAGTTTCTAGAGGCCGGGTGAGTGGCATGGAACGCCGTATGAAAACCTGTGCATCCACGAGCTGCCTGACAATAGGCAGCCTCTTGCTATACCGCTATGCTCTCAATGCATTCAAGCTCGCTACGGAGGTTGTTTTCTGCGTCCCATAGGTCAACGTTGCGCTGAAGGTTGAGCCAGGACTGCGGGGAGTCGCCGAAGAGCCGGGCCAGGCGCACGGCCATCTCGGTGCTCAAGCCCCTCCGCTCGCGTATAAGCTCGTTGACGCTTTGCCTTGACACGCCGATACGGCGGGCGAGCTCCCTTACGGTAAGGCTATAGTCCGGCATATACTCCTCACGAAGCATCTCCCCTGGGTGGGTCGGCCTGCGTTCGGTCATCATGTTGTTCTCAATACCCATCGTTTCGCCCCTTAATGGTAGTCGCAGATCTCGACATCGTATGCGTTCCCCTCAAAATACCTGAAACAAATTCTCCATTGGCTGTTGACAGAAATTGAATACCGTCCTTTTTTGTCGCCGACCAGTTCATGCAGCCTGTTCCTCGGCGGGTTCTTTAGCTGAAAGACTTCCTCCACGGTGTGTAGTCGGTCAAGTTTGCGAACCGCCCCCTTGATGATGCCCGGTGGAAATTTTCGGGACTTGCCCGTTCGGTAAAGTGTTTCCGTCTCTTTGTCGGCAAAAGAAATTATCATACACAAAAGATAACGTGTAACGTTACAGATGTCAATTGCTTTCCTCAAAACCCTGGATACGAGGCACCCCACGGCGCTCTGGCGCCTGCTCGGCTTTCATCCCTGCGTGATGTTTTGGCGACTGCTAAAGCTAGGGAGCTCAAGCATGTCGTTATTTTTTTCTCAAGATGTCGGGGGGCGTATGGCCTGGCATCCGGGTTAAATCCCGAGTATCCGCTGTGCGTTTTCGCCGAGGATTGCGTCTTTTTCCTCCTGGGAGAGGGGCAGCGCTCGCAGCCGCTCTATTTCTTTGTCGGCGCAGCTCCAGGGCGAGTCGGAGGCGAAGAGTATCTTGTCGGCGCCGTGGTTTTTCACGATCCTCAGGAACTGCTCGGTGGAATAGTAGTCGAAGCCCATCGAGGTGTCCAGGTAGATGTCGGTTCCCACCAGGTATTCCTCGACCTCGTCCCACTGGGCGTGTCCTCCCAGGTGGGCAGCGATGATAGTGCCCCCCTGCATGGCCTTGACGACCCGCGCGAACTGCCGGGGGGAGCTTTTGAACGGGGGGTTGAAGCCGGGGTCCTCCCCCGCATGGTGCAGCAGTATCAGGCCCCGGCTCAGCGCATAGTCGTACACGGGGAGCATCTTTTCGTCGTCGACCTGGAAGCCCTGGTACTCCACGTGGAACTTGAGCCCCTTCAGGCCGAGGTCAACCACGAGGTCTATCTCTTTCTTGTAGTCCTTGCTGTGCGGGTAGATCGCGCCGAACGAGACCAGCCTATCCGAGCAGATGCCCTGCGCCCAGGCGTTTATCGTGTTCACCTGGGACGCCCTTGTTATCACCGGCTGGACGACCGACAGATCTATCCCCCACTCGTCCATGACGCCGACGAGGCCTGAAACGGTGCCGTCATGCACGGCCGGGTAGAGGTTGTCGATCTCGGCCAGGAGCTTCTCTATCGTCGTGGCGGCGATGGCGTCGGGGAAGGCGTGGGTGTGGAAGTCTATGATCATTTCTATTCCTATTTCTTACATCGCTGATACGGGTATCGCATAACAATTGTGTTGTGCTCACTATCATTTATCCCTATTATATACGAGAGGAGCCGGCAGGGGAGCAGTTCCTCTGCGGCTCAAGGAGAGAGGTTCAAGGAGAGAAGAAGGAAGGGATGAGTTATGCAAGAAGATATGAAAAAAGGAATTGACCGGCGAAGTTTTCTCAAGGGGGCCCTGGCAACAGGCGCAGTCGCAACGACGGCGATGATGACAGGGTGCAGTCCCAGCGGCAGCGGCGGGCAGTCGTCCACGGGCGACGGGGCGGGAGGCTCTGCGGCGAGCGGCGGCAAGCATACGTGGGAGGTCGCCCCGAAGCCCATCACCGACATCGCGGAAACGAAGGACTACGACATCGTCATAGTCGGCTGCGGCCTGGCGGGCCTGTCGGCGGCGGAGGCGGCAGCGCGCAACGGCGCCAAGGTGGCAGTCCTTGAGCGTGCGGACGGCTTCCAGGTGCGCGGCGTCGACGTGGGCCACATCGGCAGCCAGTACCACTTGAGGACCGGCTTCGACGTCGACCCGCGCCTGCCCGCGATGATGCTCCACCAGTGGGCGAACCAGACCACGAACTACAACCTCATCTACACCTGGGCCTCCCGTTCGGGCAAGGTCTTCGACTACATCGAGGGAATGGTCGACAAGTACGGCGTCTGGATGGTCCCGGCGCTTTCCGCAACCGCCAAGTCCACCTGGTACGACCTTCCCATGAAGTGGCGGGTACACCCTGACGCCGTGTCCTTCGTCAAGGGCGACGAGGACGGCATGGCACGGCCTGACGGCAACCTTTCCACCTACACCCTGGGCGAGTGCCTGTACGACTCGTCTTTGCAAAATGGGGCCGAGTACTTCTTCATGACCAAGGGGGAACAGCTCGTGGGAAATGCCGCCAGCGGTATTTCCGGCGTCATCGCCCTGGCCGAGGATGGCGGGTATGTCCAGTTCAATGCCTCCAAGGGCGTCATCCTGTGCACGGGCGACATTGCAGGTAACCAGGAAATGATCGATGCGTTCGCCCCCATCTGCAACCGCAGCGACAGCTTCATCTACACGCCGCCGGGCGGAAACACCGGCGACGCCATCACCATGGGATGCTGGGCGGGTGCCGCCATCTCGAAGAGTCCGGCCGCGCCGATGGTCCACCAGTTCACGCTGGACACCATCACCTTCAACCTGTCGTCGTTCATCATGTCGTGGCTGGCGGTCAACCAGAACGGGCAGCGCTACGGCGCCGAGATCCCCTTCGAGCCCTACCTGACCAATGCGCGCATGAACACGCCGGGCAGCATCGCGTGGTCCATCTGCGACAGCGACTACCCCACCTACATGAAGACGCAATGGCCGGACAAGCACGAGGTGTGGCTCGACGGCCTCCAGGAGGAAATGGACAGGCAGGCCGGGGTCGGCGGGCTCTTCAAGGCCGACACCCTTGAGGAACTTGCCGACATGATCGGCGTTCCTGCCGACACCTTTGTCGCCACGGTCGAGCGCTATGGCAGCATGTTCGACAAGGGGGAGGACACCGACTTCGACGTCCCCGCACGCTTCCTCTCCAAGATCCAGACACCGCCCTTCTACGCGATGCCCCTATACTGCAGCACGCTGGCGGTCTGCTTCGGTCTGCACGTCAACGACGACTCGCAGGTCTGCACGGAGGATGACGAGCCCATCGGGGGCCTGTTCGCCATCGGCAACGCCCAGGGCGACTTCTTCGGGAACGACTACCCGGTCCACTTCCCCGGCATCAGCCAGGGCCGTTGCGTGACCTTCGGGCAGCTGGTCGGCGAGGCCTTGGCCAAGGACACGGTCATCACCAAGACGGCCTAGCCGCGTTCGTTTTCGGCAATCTGGCCACCGTCGGCTTTGCTGCCGCAAGGCCGGACGAAAGGGGCCCGCTCTTTCGAGCGGGCCCCTTTGTTATTGGTGCCGTACCGGCCTCGAAGCCTTATTTCTCTGTCCCAAAGACAAGCTCTAGGATGCGTCCCCCTGACACACGCCCCCCGCTCCGCTAGGCGTCGAGCTTGCGGACGGTGCGGTAGAGGGACGAAGTAATGCGCGTCAGCGATATCACCACGAGCAGGGCGACCGCGATGCTTCCTGCCACGAAAAGCGCCTCCAGGCCGGTGGCCATCGCCGCGTCCAGGTCGTTGTCGATCAGCTGCAGCATCGCGTTGTACATGACCTTGCCAGGCACCAGGGGGAAGATGGCCGGGATGATGAACAGGGAGGCGGCATCCCTCGTCACCCTCGTCGAAATCTCGGCGAGCAGCGCGACGGTGCAGGTTGCGAGGAAGCATCCGACGATTCGGGAGCTTCCCTCCAAAACCGCCACGTCATAGACCAAAAGCCCGCAGGCGGCAATCAGCCCGGCAACAACAAGGTAGCGCCGCGGGATGTCGACGATGACCGCAATCCCCATGGTGCCGACGAAGGCGCAGAGGAACTGCAGCGGTATGATGAGCGACAAAGGAGTGTCGGCATGGATGGGGGCAGGCGCGACCTTGAGCAGCATACCCACCCCGCCGGCGATGGCGATAGTGACCAACAGCGACTCCACGCCTCGCGACACGCCGGAGAGCATGTCGCCCGAAAGCAGGTCGCGGACAGCGTTGGTGATGGCGACCCCGGGCAGGTAGACCGCGATGCTACCGATCACCATGGCCCCAAGCGACGAACAGAAGCCGAAGTTGAAGAAGAGCAGCGACAGCCCGGCGGCCAAGAAGCAGCTGGCAAAGACCACGATGAAGTGGTTAATGCGCAGCCGCCCGACCCACAAAGAGAAAAGATAGGTCAGGACGCCGACGACCACCGCGCAGCCGCCGTCGATGAGGCTCCCCCCGTTCATCACCGTGTAGAAGGCCGCAATCACCACCATTGCAGCCAGGCGGACAGGCAGGCTGAAACCCCTGGTGGCGTCGATGCGCTCAAGTTCTTCCAGGCCTTCTTCGATTTCTGCCTCTGAATGCGACGGCGCGGCAACGAAGCGGCGGATGAAAGCATGGACCCGCGAGACCTTCTCCAGGTCGGTGCCTATGTGCCTGACGCGCCTGATGGCGGTCTGCACCTCGGCCTGCTGGTCGTCGGTGCCGACCGAGACGAAGACGCCCGTCGTCGTGATGAAGCTCTGGACATGGGGGATGCCGCAGGCCTTGCAGATGTCCTCGACCGCTTCTTCTGCCCGGTAGACCTCCGCTCCGCTCTCCAGCATTATCTCGCCCGCGCGCACGGCAAGCCTCAATGCCTTGTTCTCGCGTGCCTTCATCGTCGTACTGCCCCGTTCCTTCAACGCCTTCGGCAGGCAAGCCGCCCACCACCACCTACTTTGATGATTCGATAGACTCCACGCACCGCTGCCCGTGTCTGCGCCCTATTTTCCCACAAGATGCTACAATAGGGAAATTGGTGTTGGGATTTCGATGCAACAAGGACACAAGGACATGAGGAAGCGAGGACGGAATGGATGCTCGGCAGGTTGATGCATCATGAGTATTGCACAGCGCATAGACGCCCTCCCGATGACGCCGATGATGCGCAAGATATTGCTCCTCACGGGGATCGGGTGGATGTTCGACGCAATGGATCAGGGCATGGTCAGCGGGATCATCGCCTCGATCAACCTCGACTGGACCCTGACTACCGCACAGCTGGGCTTCCTCGGCAGCGCCGGGGTCCTCGGCATGATCTTGGGGGCCGCCCTGTCGGGCATCGCCGCCGACCGCTGGGGGCGCAGGACCGTCATCGTCACGACCCTGCTCATGTTCAGCCTGGGGAGCGCGTTGTGTGGCATGGCCCAAAGCTACGAGATGCTGCTCGTTTTCCGCTTCTTCACCGGGCTTGGCCTCGGCGGGGAGCTGCCGGTGGCCTCAACGCTGGTGAGCGAGTTCTCGCCCCTGAAGTCGCGGGGGCGAAACGTCGTCATCCTTGAGAGCTTCTGGGCATGGGGTTGGATAATAGCGGCGCTCGTCGCATATTTGGCCATCCCCCTTTACGGTTGGCGCATTGCGTTTTTCGTGGGTGCAGTCCCGGCGCTCTTTGCAGCGGTGCTCCGCTTCGCGGTGCCGGAATCGCCTCGCTATCTTGAGCTGAGGGGTCGGCATGAAGAAGCCGACAGCCTGGTGAAGAGGATGGAGGCGGCGGCCGTTGCCAAGGCGGGCCACGTGCTGCCGGGCTCGGCAGGCTCACCGGTGGCGCCTGCGGACGTCTCGGCAGACGCAGCGGTGGCACCTGCGGCAAGTGCACCAGGTGCCCCGCTCCCTGTAGACGGCGGCGGCAAGCCCGCCTGGTCCTTCCTCTCGTCGTTCACCAGCCTGTGGTCGAAGGAAAACATCCGCTCGACGTTGGTGCTGTGGGTGCTGTGGTTCGGCATCAACCTGGGCTATTACGGCTTCGTCTTATGGACGCCGAGCTTCCTGGTCGCGCAAGGCTACGACCTGGTTAGGAGCTTCGAGTTCACTCTCATCATGTGTCTTGCCCAGCTGCCGGGGTACTTCCTGGCGGCCTACCTCATCGAAAAGATCGGCCGCAAGCCGGTGCTCACCGTGTTCTTGCTGGGCACCGCCTGCGCCGCATGGCTCTTCGGCCACGCAGGCGACACCACGCAGGTGCTCCTTTCGGGCTGCCTGCTCTACTTCTTCGCGCTGGGTGCCTGGGGCTGCGTCTATTCCTATACCCCCGAGCTCTATCCCACCGAGATACGCGGCTTCGGAACCGGCCTGGCCGCGTCCTTTGGCCGCTTCGGCGCCTTCCTCGCCCCCATGATAGTCCCGTGGCTCTACGCGCTCTTCGGGAGCGAGCAGGGCTTCGTGTTCGTATTCATGCTGCTGACAGGCGTCTTCGTCGTCGTTGCCCTTGTCATCGGCATATTCGGCAAAGAAACTAAAAATGTCGCCCTCGACTTCGTTGAAGGCGGCGGGTCGTGACCGGCATTTACGATTCCTGCGAGAGATAAGGCAAGCCCATGGAAGAGCTCCCCCGAAACCAGCTGAGCCCGAAGATCAAGAACGTCTGGCGCATCAACGACGCGGTGTGGCTGACCGTGGCCTTCGTGTTTCTGGGCCTGCCCTTCCTGGCGGCCTATGCGGTCACTGCTTCGCCTTGGATCTTGGCTGCGGCGATTGCTGCCGTGGCGCTCTACGGCGCGGGTCTGGTGTTGTGGCTGGTGGTCCTGCCCCCCATCAGGTATGCCCGCTGGCGCTACGAGCTCTCGCACGACTTCCTTGACATCGCGAAGGGCATCGTCTGGCGCAAGCGCTACATCATTCCCTTCATCCGGGTGCAGAACACCGACACGCGCCAAGGGCCCATACTGCGTGCCTTCGGGCTCTCAAGCGTGACGGTCTCGACGGCCGCCGGCGAACATGAGATACCCGGCCTCGACAATGAGGTCGCCGGCCAGCTTCGGGACAAGGCCGCCGAGCTTGCCCGCATCGCGCAAGAGGACGTGTAGAGATGGCAGCGCCCCAGCCCGTCCCCCCGCCCGTGCAGCCGCAGGCGCCGCCGCCAGCGTCCCAACCCGCGCAACAGGCGGCACCCCGCCCCGCCCCGCAACCCGCACAGCAGCCGGCGCCGCAACCGCGGCCCGCCCCCCAGCCCTACCCCATGCCCGCCCCGCGACCGGCACCCCAGCCCTATCCCATGCCTGTGCCCCGCCCCGCGCCGATGCCCTACCCGCCGCCGGCGCCCCAACCGGCCCGCCAGCCCTATCCGCAGCCGATGCCTGCTCCGATGCCCGCACCCCAGCCCTACCCGGCGCCCGCACCGCAGCCTGCCCCTCTGCCCTACCCGCCGCCGACCACCCAGCCGATACGCTATAGGGTCCACCATACCTACATCTGGCTCGGCGGCCTGCGCATCGCGTTCTCGCTCGCCATCGCCTTCTTTGCCTACAGCATCGCCCTTGTTGCCGACCGGGGCTTCGCAGCATTCAGCGAGGGCGGGGGGCCCGGCGCCGGCCTGCTCGCCGCCGGCGGCGTCCTGCTGCTCTTCGCCCTCGCCGTTGCCCTGGTGTTCATCATGCAGCGCCTCTCGCACAAGCACCTCTGGTACGAGCTGGGGGACGAAGAGTTCAGCCTCTATTCCGGCATCCTCAACAAGAAGAAGGTGCACGTGCCCTACCAGCGGGTGCAGTCGGTGAACCAGCAGGCCAGCCTCATACAGCGGATTCTTGGCGTGTGCGTCGTGCATATCGACACCGCGGGCGGCGCGTCCAACAAGGCGGTAGTCGTGCCCTACCTGCGCAACGTCGATGCCGAATGGCTGCGGGCGGAACTGTTCGCGCGCAAGCACCGCATCCTCAGCGCGCAGGCCCCGGCCACAGCAGGTGCGGCAGCCGCCACAACAGCCGCCTCAGTCGGCCCCTCGCTAGCGGCCGGCCCTGCCGCTGCCGCTGTCGCTGTCGGCGCTTCGCCCGGCGCCCTGCCCAACGTCCTCGACATGCCGGCAGGGATGATGGCCGACGTGCGGGGTGTCTTCGGGGGCATGTACGTCGATACCGGCGCCGTCAGCTACGAGTACGGCCTCTCGAACAAGGAGCTTGTCCTCACCGGCCTCTCGAACAACACCAGCTTCTTTCTTGTGGCGCTTGCGGTGCTCGGCTCGATTGCAGGCATCGTCGGCCAGTTCCTGACGCTTCCCTTCGGCCCCGACCTTTACGACCAGGGTATCTCTATTATGGCCCAGGCCTTTGCCGGCAACCTTGTTTTTGCCCTCGTCGCGCCGCTGGTGATGCTCGTCCTTATTGTTTGGGTGGCATCGGTCGTCAGCGCCTGCGTTTCCTACGGGGGGTTCAAGGCCTGCCGCCGCCAAGACCGCATCGAGGTCGAACACGGGCTGCTGCAGCACCGCTTCCACGGGGTCGATATCGACAGGGTGCAGTCGGTCATCGTCAAGCAGAGCTTCATCCGGCGGCTCATCGGCTATTGCGAGGTGTCGCTCGGCAAGATAGACGCGGTGGCGACAGGCTCTCAGGACAAGAACCAGGCCACCCTCAACCAGAAAGGCCTGATAGTGCATCCCTTTGTGAAGACGAGCAAGGTCCCCGAGATCCTGGCCGGCCTCGTGCCGGAGTTCGCCGACGTGCCGACCGAGGCCATCGGGCTTCCCCGGGTGGCCCTGCGCCGCGCGCTCATCCGCCACTGCATCCTCAAGGGGAGCGGCCTGTGGGCCGCCGTCGCGGTCGCCGTTGTGCAGGTCAGCCTCGTCCTCATGGCGAACTACCTCGACCCCGATATCCACCAGGCGCTTCCTTTCGTCAACCTGGGCGCGGCGGTGCTCTACGGGCTCTGTGCGTTGGTGGCCGTCGGCGAGGCCGTGAATGCGGTACTGTGGTACAAGGGCTCGGGCTTCGCCTTCAACAGCCGGTTCATGCAGATCTCAAACGGCGGCTTCTCGTGCGAGAGCGTTAGTTTCCCCCGCAAGAAGATACAGTATGGCTACACGAGGACGACCCCCTTCCAACGGGCAGCCAAGGTCGCGACGGTCAACGCCAGGACTGCTGCCGGCATCGGTGGGACGACGATGTCTTTGGTCGACGCGCGCCAGGAAGACGCCCGAAGCTGGCTTAGCTGGCTTCTTCCCCGTCCCGGCGCACAGGAGCGGGAATCATGAATCCCTCCGCTCATGATTTCGGTATCGGGATAGGCGCCCTGATTGTCCTCGCTCTGGTATTCGGCCTCGTTCTTGCACTGGTGGCCGTGCTCGTGAGGATGCTTTGCATGAAGGGCAAGGCCGGACGCTCGGGCGTCTCTGAGGAAGAGATCAAGCACATTGTCACCGATAACCCCGAACTGCTCGACGACGAGAAGCGCATGATACATGAGATCATCGACCTCGGCGACATGATGGTGCGCGAGGTCATGACCCCCCGGGTCGACATGATACTCGCCGAGGACACCGAGACCGTCCGCCAGGTGATCGAGCGCATGAGGGGCACCGGCTACTCGCGCCTGCCCGTCTACCGTGAGGACCACGACCACATCGTCGGCATCGCGCATTTCAAGGACCTGGTGGGGCCGCTCATGGAAGGCAAGGAAGACGATCTGGTCAGCAAGTACATGTTCGAGCCCTTCTTCGTTCCCGAGACAAAGGATATGTATCCACTTCTCTCCGAAATGCAAACAAATCGGCAACAGATGGCCATCGTGGTCGACGAGCACGGGGGCACTGATGGTTTAATTACGATCGAAGACATCATCGAGGAAATCGTTGGCGAGATTGCCGATGAAACCGACTCCGATGACTCCTACATCGCCCAGCTCTCCGACGGCGAATGGCTGGCGGACGGGAGGTATCCCTGCGAGGATGCTGCGGGGCTTGGCTGGCCGGTAAAAGTCTCCGACGACTACGAGACGCTTGCGGGTTGGCTCATGGACACGGCAGGCATCGTCTTGCAGGTAGGCGACGAATTCGAGGCCGACGGGTTCTTTTTCAAGGTCCAGGCCATGCGCCGCCGCCGGATATCGAAGATTCGGGTGAAGCGTCTTCCTTCGGAGAATCGGCAAAGGCCGGGCGGCAGAAAGCCGAACCCCGCCGAAAAGGCACCATAAAGGAGAAGGCTTGAACTCGGAGAAAAAACTCTACCGCTCCCAAAAGCAACTGATCAGCGGCGTTTGCTCGGGCCTCGCCGAATACTTCAACATCGACCCGATAGTCGTGCAGATACTCACCGTCATCCTCACCCTCGTAACGGGCGGCCTGCTTCTCATCCCCTATATCATCTTGTGGGTCATCCTCCCCATCGCGCACCGCTCCGACGAGCCGGTCGAGGTGCAGCCGCAGGAAGCCTATTCGGATGCTGCGTCCGCCCAGCCCTTTGCCACGGCTGCGTCCTACGCCGCCGCCACGCCGACTGCCGCCGCCACGCCGACTGCCGCCGCCGCGCCGGCTGCCACGGTGACACCGGCTGCCACCGCCACGCCTGCTGCCACGATGCCAGCCGCCGCCGCGATGCCTCCCGTACCCGCGCTGGTGCCCATGCCGCCGCCGGCCTTCGACCCGAACATGCCCCCCTACTATGTTGCGCCCCCCTACTATGGGGCTGCCTCCCCTGAAAAGCAGGGGAAGGGGGCTGCAGGCGGTGCCTTCTGGTTCGGGCTCGTTTTGCTCTTCATCGGCGTCACGGCTTTGGTCGGCATCTTCGTTCCGGGGCTTTCCTGGTGGCGCTTTTGGCCGCTTATCCTGGTAATCGCCGGTATAGCGCAGATGGTCGTGCCGGGGGGAGGGGGCTATAGCATGCCCCGCTTCGTCGGCGGCCTCATCCTGTTTTCTATCGGGGTCTCGGCCCTGTTGATGACCCTCAACGTCGTAAGCTCTTTCAGCCTGTGGAACATCCTGCGCAACCTCTGGCCGATGTTGGTGATCATGTGCGGCTTCTTCGTCTTGGGCGGGGCCTTGAAGATGCCGCTGCTCACCCTTGCCGCAGGGCTGACCTTCGTTGTGTTTTGCCTCGTGGGGCTTTGGTGGTTCTCGACACCGGGCCCGACAGACGTGTTTTCGTTCTTTTTGCCGGGCGGAAACTCTTTGAGACTCGATATACCTTGGAGATGATGAACATGCAACCCGAACCCCCCCGTTTCTCACGATCGACCCAGGTAGCCATAGTCTGTGGCATCCTCCTTATCATCTTCGGCCTGTACAAGGTCTTAGAGAAGTTCGTCAGCTTCGGATGGTGGGAGTCGGTCAGGTCTGTTTTCTCCACCTTCTTCTTTTACGCCTGGCCTATCGCCCTCATCGTCGCCGGCATCTTCTTGGTGTGGGCCGCACGGACGGGAAAGCTCAAGGGCTTCTCCCCGGCCACGAACCAGCCGCTCAGGCGCAGTATCACCGACAAGCGGATCTCGGGCCTGTGCGGAGGCATCGCACGGTACTTCGGCATCGACCCGACCATCGTCCGTGTCCTGGCGGTGATATTGCTGGTGGTGTCGTTCCCCGTCACCCTCCTTGCCTACATAATCGCCTCCGTCATCATTCCCCGGTAAGGACGCATGAGAAGACGGGAGTACGGGAAGAAGCCGTCCACCATAGCACGGACGCTCCGCTACTACTGGCACGTCACCTCGATTCAATGGCCGATGTTTTTGCTGTCGGTCGCCTCGACGCTGGGATTCGTGTTCTTCCTCTCGTATGCGAACCCCTACGTGGTCGGCCTGGTGGTCGACAAGGTAAGCCTTGAGTCGGTCGGCCCCGACCGGGTCTTTGACGTGTTCGGCCCCTATATCATCATGCTCATCTGTGCAAACGTACTCGGACAGTTCTTCTCGAAATTGCAGGACTACACGGTGTGGAAGCTGGAGTTACGGGCGAACTACGCCTTGGCGACACATGTCTTCGACACGCTCTCGAACCAGTCCATGACCTTCCACACGAACCGCTACGGCGGCTCGCTGGTCAGTCAGACGCAGAAGTTCATCAGCGCGTACTCCACGCTGCTGGAAAGCCTTATCTATGCGGTGATCCCCATTGTGAGCTCCGCCGTGTTCACCGTCACCATGCTGGCCGGGCTGGTCCCGCTCTACGTGGCCATACTCTCCGTCTTGCTGGTGACATACGTGATCGTGGCCTATCAGCTGTACCGGCGCATCCTGCCTTTGAACGCAGCGGCAGCCGGGGCACAAAACGCGCTTTCCGGAGAGCTTTCCGACAGCATCACCAACATCCTTTCCGTGAAGACCTACGGACGCGAGGCCTTCGAGCGGACGTTGTTCGACTCTGCGAACAAGGAGGTGCTGGCCGCCGACTCGAAGCGCATGAGGGCATCCATCGCGCGCGGTGCGATGACGAGCCTCATCATCGTGGTCATCATGGCCCTCGTGGTCGTCTTCATCACGGGGGGCAATGCCTGGTTCGGGATAAGCGCCGGCACCCTGGTGATGATGTTCACCTACACCTATTCGCTGACGATGCAGTTCAACCGCATAAACATTACCTTCACGCACCTGAACCGGGGCTTTGGCGATGCGCATGACATGACGCTCATCCTTGACGAGCCGACCCTGGTCGCCGACGACCCCGATGCTTGTGAGCTGAAGGTCACGAAGGGTGAGATCGCCATCGAGAACGTGACTTTTTGGTATGCAGACGGAAGCGAGACGGACAAGATATTCAAGCAGTTCAGCCTTGAGATACCGGCCGGGCAAAGGGTCGGCCTCGTGGGGAGGTCCGGATCAGGGAAGACGACGCTGACGACCCTGCTGCTCCGCCTGTCCAACCTCCAGGAAGGGCGCATCCTTGTGGATGGGCAAGACATCGCCCACGCCACACAGGTAAGCCTCCGCCAACAGATAGCCTACGTGCCCCAGGAGCCCCTGCTGTTCCACCGGACCATCCGCGAGAACATCGCCTATGGCAAGCCCGAGGCGAGCGACGGGGAAATCCGGGAAGCCGCCGCCAAGGCGAACGCCCTTGAGTTCATCGAGGCCCTGCCGCAGGGCTTCGACACGCATACCGGCGAGCGGGGCGTCAAGCTCTCCGGCGGCCAGCGCCAGCGGGTCGCCATCGCCCGCGCTATCCTTGCGGCCGCGCCCATTTTGGTGCTTGACGAGGCGACATCCGCGCTCGACTCCGAGAGCGAGAAGCTTATCCAGGATGCGTTGAGGAACCTCATGGAAGGCAGGACGTCTATCGTGGTCGCCCACCGCCTCTCCACCGTGGCAAGCCTCGACCGCATCATCGTGTTGCGGGAAGGCGGCATCGTCGAAGACGGCACCCATGCCGAACTCGTCGAGGCCGGCGGGGAGTATGCCCAGCTGTGGAGTCGCCAAAGCGGCGCTTTTTTTGGGTTACGCTGATTTGTAATCAGCGTAACCCCTGACGCTGCGGCTTTTTGGTTACGCCGGCTTGTCAGCCGACGTAACTGCCCGACGCTGCGGCTTCCTGTGGCAGCCGGTCTTGCCCCTTTTGTGCTTTCCTTCGCGTACGCAAGTACGCTCAGCCGCACAACGGGGCAATCTCGGGTGCCACAGAAACCCTCGCTGACTGGCGTGGACCGGGGGGATAGAAAGAAAACCCTGGACAAAAAGGAAACTCCAATTAAGAATTCCCCAATCTTAGATTGTGAGGCAATTTTGACGTGAATTTTCATCAAAAACTATAAAAATTCACGTTAAATAGTTAAATTGTCGTGAATTTAGGTAATTCCCGTACAAGGTATGCTAGAGTGTTATGTATGGTTGACAAGGCGACACAGTTACAGATTGCGGGCCTGCGCAAGGAGTACGAGTTCCTGCGTGAAGGCAGGGAGTCGCTTTTGCGCATCATCGGGGAATCCGAGCTGCCCGAGCAGGTCTACAACTCCAACGCCATAGAGAACTCCACGCTTACCCTCAAGGAGACTGAGCGCATCCTGCTTGAGCAGACCGTGATGCGCTCGGTGAGCGTGCGCGAGCTCTTCGAGGCAAAAAACCTCGCACGGGTCATCGCCTACCTCGACGAGAAGCCGGGCCTGCCGCTTGCCGTCGAGAACATCACCCTGCTCCATCAGATGCTGCTGGGCGGCATCAACGACGACTTTGCCGGGCGGCTGCGCCGTGAGGGGGAATACGTGCGTGTCGGCCGCCACATCGCCCCGCCGCCCGAGCATGTCCCCGGCTTGCTCGCCGAGCTCCTGGCGACCTACCACAGCGACCACGACCGGTACTTCCTGGACACTATTGCGTACTTCCACGTGGGCTTTGAGAGCATCCACCCCTTCTGCGACGGCAACGGCCGGATCGGGCGCGTCCTCGTCAACCAGCAGCTCGCCGCCCTCGGGTACCCGCCTGTCATCATCCGCAACAAGGGGAAGCAGAAGGACTACTACCCCCTGTTCCAGGTCTTCGAGGACGACGGTGTCTTCGAGGGGATGACCGCCCTGCTCTCACGGGCGCTCCGCGAGTCTTTGCACAAGCGGCTTGCCTACCTCCGAGGCGAAAGGATAACACGCCTCACCGACCACGCCCGCGCACAGGGGCTCTCGGTAACGGTGCAGCTCAACGCCGCAAAGCGCCAGACCATCCCCGCCTTCCGCGAACGAGGAATCTGGATGATAGGCGAAAAGCAAACCCCCCAAGAGAACCCCCAAGAATAATCCACCCCACTCCCAAAAAACAAAAACCATGCAGCAAGACAAAGAACCCCAACACACAGAACTCCAAAAGTGCAACAGATCGTTGCACTTTTGCCCTGGCTCAATGGCCTAACGCCATTGTGGTGTTCCAGCTGAGGTAGGCCCAGGTGGTTTTGCGGGGAGGGTCGAGGCGGAGTGCTTTTTCGGGGAGGCCGTCGCGGTCGGGCCTGCCGACGTGGGGATTTTCGACGAGGTGGTCTTCGAGCCATCGCTGAAGGCGGCGCTCTGCCGTCTCACCCCCATCGTCATTGCGGGCCTGACCCGCAATCCTGATGCCGCAGCCAGAGCCATTGCCGCAGGGGCGTCTGCCGTCGCGGCGCCCGGCCCCTTCCGTCTCGCAGCCTGCATCCCCCGTCCCACGCCCTGCATCCTCCACCCCGCAGCTTTCCGTCCCGCAGCCGCCTGGCTGTCCTGTGGCGTCGGCGACCATGCGGGCGTAGTGCTCGTAGGCTTCTTGGACGCTCGCAAAGCTCTCTTCGCGCGTGCTCTCGATGTAGGAGACCTCCGGCTTGATGCCGAGGCCCAGCAAGATGTTGAAGGCGTACTGGAAGTCGTTGCTGAACAGGCAGTCCAGGCCGACGGCCTTCAGGGCACGCTCGTCTATGCGGGGGGAGGGCCCGGCGGCGACCGTGACGCAGACGCGCCGTCGCGCCACCGAGTCCAGAAGCATCAGCGACCTCTTCATGTCCGCAGTTGCGAGGGAACGGGAGGCGAGTGCGACATCGACCGCATTCACGCCCAGGCCCTGTTCCTCCCAATCGTCCTCCCAGCTGAGCAGCTTAGGGGAAACCCCGCCAAGCCCCTGCGCGTCGAGCCGCTGCCGCAAGACATCGAGCATCCCCGGCGAGAAGTCGGCCGCTATGACCGGATGGCCCCGCGTCCCCAGCACAACCGAGAGCGCCCCCGTCCCGCAGCCCATGTCGAGCACGCTCTCAAAGGGCCTGATGCCGATACGCTCGATAAAGGCGTCGACATAGGCGTTCGGGGCGTCACCCCTGCCGAAGGTCTTGGCCCGTTCGTCCCAGTAGTGCGCGTCGTCGGCCTTGCGACGGGCCTTCTGCAGGCCCTTCCATTCCTCGTTCCAGTCGGTCGTGGAAAGCAAAGGTGTGAAGTTTTCAGACATGGGGGGCCCTTTCGCAAAAAGCAGGCGGCAGCTTTAGTATTATGGTAGCGCTAGTATTAAAAGAACGGCGCCCGCATACAAGAACAGCATACGCGGAAGGCAGAGGCACCCACAGGGCCAGAGGTGCCGGCAAAGCAGAGGAAGGGGTCCGCCCCATGCAGGTCGAGCTTCTATACCACACGCCCGATCCCGAGCGCGCCATCGCGGCAGCGGCGCGGCTGTGCTACGCGCCCGTCGGCGCCGCCGAGCTCTTGGAGTCCATGTCGGAGGGCCAGGCGGAAAAGGTGCTTGCCACCATCATGGAAAGCGGGCATCACTCCGCGCTTGAGCACGCGAGCTATACCTATGCGGTCGACGGGGTCTCCCGGGCGCTCACGCACCAGCTGGTGCGGCACCGCATCGCGAGCTTCAACCAGCAAAGCCAGCGCTACGTCGCCTACAAAGACGGCCTGAACGTGGTGAAGCCCGTTTCGGTCTCGGCCGACCCGGCAGCCGACGCGGTGTTCGACAAGGCGATAGGCGAAGCGCTCGCGGCCTACCAGAAGCTGCTTGAGGTGGGGGTGCCGGCTGAGGACGCGCGCTACCTCTTGCCGAATGCGGCCGAGACGAAGATCGTCATCACGATGAACATACGCGAGCTGCTGCACTTCTTCACGCTGCGCTGCTGCAACCGCGCCCAATGGGAAATCCACGGCCTGGCCGACCGCATGCTGGAACTGGCGCGCCCGACCGCCCCCTACGTGTTCATGGACGCCGGCGCCCCCTGCATACGGGAGGGCTGCCCGGAAGGAAGAATGACTTGCAAGAACCCTTTCCCCAAAGTGTCACGGGGCACCGAAGAGGACGGCTGACATGACCGAGAAAACCAACAAGACCGACACGACTGGCAAGGCTGTCGCGGCCAGCGCGGCCAGCGCGGCCAATGCGGCAGACAAGGCCGACACGGCTGTCACGGCAAGCGCGACAAACGCGGCAAACACGGCGAACACAGCGAACACAGCAGACACAGCAGACACAGCAGACACCGCCCCGGCCGACGAGAGGCAAAAAAGCGATTTCTCACGGGCCTTCAAGGAAGACGGCGCCCGAAAGACCCATGTAGGCGGGCAGGCCCTGCTCGAAGGCATTATGATGCGCGGTAAGCATAACTGGGCAGTCGCGGTGCGCGAGCCAGAGGGCGGGATATATATCGAGGAACACGACCTTGCCTCAGGCAAGGAAAAGAACAAGTGGATGTATTGGCCCCTCGTGCGTGGCTGCCGCGCCCTGGTCGAGTCCCTGACACTCGGGTTCCAGGCACTCGAGATTGCCGCCCAACATGCCTTCGGTGATGAGGACTTCGACGAGGAAACAAAGGAGCCCGCGCTCACAGTCGAACCTGCCGCAACCGAAACCGGGAGCACGCCCGTCCTTGTGGCCTCCGAACCCACAGCCGAACCTTCTGCAATTGTGAAGCCCACCCCCACAGCCGCACCCGCCGCAGCCGCCTCCGAACCCGCCGAAGCCCCCGAGGAAGAGCCCTTCTTCGGGAAGAAGGAAATGGCCATCTCGATGGTGATCGGCGTTGCCCTGGGTGTGTTCCTCTTTGTCGTCGCGCCCGCCTTCGTCACGAACCTCGTCGTCGGCGAGTACGATTCCAACATCTTCCTCTGGAACGTCGTGGACGGTGCCCTGCGCGTCGCGGTGTTCGTGCTCTACCTGTGGCTGATAGGCCGCATGAGCGACATCAAGCGCATGTTCGGCTACCATGGCGCCGAGCACAAGGCCATCCATTGCTACGAGCACGGGCTCGACCTCACGCCCGCCAACGCCCGCAGCTTCCCGCGCCTGCACGTGCGCTGCGGCACCGCCTTCCTCATCATGGTGATGCTCATCGCCATCATCGTCTACACTGCCATCCCCCTCAAGGCCCTCTTTGTCGCGTGGGGCGTGCCCGACGGGCCGGTGAAGCTGCTTCTTGTCATCCTCACGCGCATCCTGTTTTTGCCGGTCATTGCGGGCATCTCGTATGAGATAACGGTGAAATGGGCGGGCAGCCGCCCGGACAACCCGCTGGTGAAGGTCATCCTCTGGCCGGGGATGCAGCTGCAGTACCTGACGACGAACGAGCCCGACGACGGGCAGATAGCCTGTGCCATTGCGGCGATGCAGCGGGTGCTCGACCGCGAAGAGGCCGAAGCGCAGGGGCTCCACGCACAAGCGCCGGGCTAGCACGCACAGGCACGCACGGGCACGCATGGGTACGCAGAAGCAGGCCAACGCACGGGCACGCAAGAGCCTGCGAATACCGCCTGCGAATACCGCTGCGAAGGAAGGCGATATTTCTATTCCCGCCCCGCGCAAAAATCGTGTATCCTTACAGACTGCTGCTATTAAGGCAGGGTGGTATCCCCGCACACGCTAATAAACAAAGGGGTATCGTGTGAATTGGCGGCCGCATATGCGGCCCAAAGACGAAGAAGGAGGAACCGCGTGAAACTGGTTGTCACCGAGAAAAACCTCGCGGCTCAAAAGATCGCCGACCTCTTGGGGGACGGAAAACCCAAGACCGACAAAGTGTACTCAACGCCGGTATACCGCTTCATGCGCGGCGGCGAAGAATGGGTGGCCATCGGGCTGCGCGGCCACATCCTCGGGCCCGACTTCATGCCCAACCTCAACTACAAGAAGACAAAGGGCTGGCAAGGCATCACCGCCAACGGAGCGAGCATCCCCGTGCCCATCCCCGACGCGCTGGCAAAACCCCCCTTCAAGAAGAAGAAGCCCTTCACCGTCGACGGCGTCGAGCTGGGCGCGTGGAAGATGGAGGTCCTGCCCTATCTTGTCTATGCGCCTATCGAGAAGCTGCCGAAGGAAAAGGAGATAATCCGCTCGCTCAAGAACCTTGCGAAAAAGGCGGACGAGGTGATAATCGCAACCGACTTCGACCGCGAGGGGGAGCTGATAGGCTCGGACGCCCTGTCCTGCATCCAGGAGGTCAACGACCAGGCACCGGTCTTCCGCGCCCGCTACTCGGCCATCACGAAAGAAGAGATCGAGCACGCCTTCACTAACATGGTCGATTTGGATACCAACCTCGCCAGCGCAGGCGCCTCGCGCCAGGACATCGACCTTATCTGGGGCGCCGTGCTCACGCGCTACCTCACTATCGTGAAGTTCGCCGGCTACGGAAACGTGCGCTCGTCAGGTCGCGTGCAGACGCCGACCCTGGCGCTCATCGTGGCGAAGGAGCGCGAGCGTTTGGCCTTCGTCCCCGAGGACTACTGGGTGATAAAGGGCGCCTTCGATGCCGATGGCGAGGCCTTTGAGGCGGGCCATGAGGTGGCGCGCTTCAAGAAGGAGGCCGAGGCGCAGGCCGTTATGGGCCACGTGGAGGGCGAGACGGTCGCCGCGGTCTCCTCCATCGAGAAGAAGAAGCGCACAATCGCCCCGCCGGTGCCCTTCAACACCACGTCTTTGATGGCTGCCGCAGCCGCCGAGGGGCTTTCCCCTGCACGCACGATGCGGATTGCGGAAAGCCTCTACATGGACGGCTTCATCAGCTACCCGCGCGTCGACAACACGGTGTACCCCCAGTCGCTCGACCTCAAGGGAATCGTCACGAGGCTCAAAGAAAACCCCGCCTATGCGCCCTATTGCAGCGAGCTGCTTGCCAAGGGGCCCCTCAAGGCGACGCGGGGAAAGAAGGAGACGACGGACCACCCGCCCATCCATCCGACGAATTCGGCAACGCCCGACGTTCTGCCTCCCGCCGAGTTCAAGCTCTACAACCTGGTAGCGCGCCGCTTCCTGGCGACGCTCTCAGAACCTGCCGTCGTCGAGGGCACGAAGGTCGCCCTGCGGGTCGACGGCGAGACCTTCATCGGCCAGGGCGACGTCCTGGTGAAGCCGGGCTTCCGCGCCATCTACCCATACGGCTTGAAGAAGGACGAGGTGCTGCCTTCCCTGGTCGAGGGACAAAAGATAGGCTTTGTGGGCGCTACCTGCACACACAAGCAGACCGAGCCTCCCGCCCGCTACTCGCAGGGGCGGCTTATCCAGGAAATGGAAAAACTCGGCCTGGGAACAAAGTCGACGCGTCACTCCATCATCGAGCGCCTCTACGAGGTGAAATACATCAACAACGACCCCATCGAGCCCTCGCAGCTTGGCATTGCCGTCTGCGACGCCCTCGACAAATTCGCGCCGCAAATAACCCATTCGACGATGACGGCCGAACTTGAGGCCAAGATGGACAGCATCGCCGCAGGGGATGTCTCGAAAGAAGAGGTGGTCACGAACTCGCGTAACATCCTTGCCGAAGAGCTGCGCAACCTGCTGCCTCATTCCGACGAGGTGAAGGAGGCCTTGTCGGACGCGGTTGCGGCCGACGCCTATGTGGGCACCTGCCCCACCTGTGGAAAGGACCTGCAGATACGTGCCTCGTCGAAGACGCGCTCCTTGTTTATTGGCTGCGCTGGGTGGCCCGACTGCGACGTGACCTTCCCGCTTCCGCAGGGCAAGATCGAGGCGCTTGAAGAGCTCTGTCCGACCTGCAACATGCCCCAGGTGAAGGTGACCGCATTCCGCGTGAAGCCGCGCGTCTTCTGCATCGACCCGAACTGCGCGACGAACCGGGAGCCGGACGTGGCTGTCGGCGAGTGCCAGGCCTGCAAGGCCGCGGGAAAGTCCGCGCAGCTCATCGCGCAGAAGAACCCCCGCACCCTGAAGCGCTTCATTCGCTGCGAGAACCACGAGGAATGCAACACCGGTTACCCCCTGCCACAATACGGCGCCCTGACGGCGACGGGCGAGGTGTGTGAGCACTGCGCGGCACCGATTGTGATCGTGACGACGAACCGGGGCCCCTGGAGGCTCTGCCCGAACTTCGACTGCCCGGGCAAGGCCGAGGAAGCCAAGGCTAAGGCGGCCAAGGCCAAGGCCGCGAAAACGGCCCGGACGAAGGCAGCCGCCACAAAGGCGGCGAAGCCGGGGGCCGTCAAGGCCAAAGCGCCCGCCAAGGCCACCACGGGCACCGCCACAAAGACCACCGCGAAGAAGGGGACGCCATGACCAAAGTAAGCATCGTGGGGGCGGGCAACGTCGGGGCCGCCGCCGCGCACATCCTGGCAGGCAAGGACCTTGCGGACATCGTCCTGATCGACGTTGCCGAGGGGCTGCCCCAGGGAAAGGCGCTCGACATGATGCACCTGCGCTCGATAGAGGGCTTCGACAGCAGCATCGTGGGGACGAACGACTACGCGCTTACCGCCGGGTCGGATGTCGTGGTCATCACGGCGGGCATCGCCCGCAAGCCGGGCATGACGCGCGAGGACCTGCTTGGGGTCAACGCCTCCATCATGGCCTCGGTCATCGAGGCGGCCCGGCCCGCATCTCCCGACGCCGTCTATATCTGCGTTACCAACCCGCTCGACGTCATGACTTGGCTTGCCTACAAGAAGTCGGGGCTTCCGGCGAACCGCCTGATGGGCATGGGCGGCGTGCTCGACTCTGCCCGCTTCTCCTTCGCTATCTGTGAAAAGCTCGGGTGCCGGCCCGAAGAGGTTAAGGCTTGGGCCCTGGGCGCCCACGGGGAAGGCATGGTCTGCTGGCCGCGCCACACGACGGTTGCGGGAAGGCCTCTGTCAGAGCTTTTGGGCCCCGACGACATCGCCGAGGTCGTCTCGCGCACCGTGCAGGGCGGGGCAGAGGTGGTCAAGCACCTGAAAACCGGCTCGGCCTACTACGCGCCGGGCGCCGCCATCGCGCAGATGGTCGAGGCGATACTAACCGACAGCCACGAGCTCATGAGCGTCTGCGCCCACCTCGAAGGGCACTACGGCATCGACGACCTGTACATGAACGTCCCCGTGCGGCTTGGGAAGAGCGGTGTGGAAGAGATAGTCGAGTTCGACCTGACCGAAGGCGAGCGCGCCGACCTGCTGGTCTCGGCGCACAGCGTGGCAGAAGGCCTCAAGGCCCTCCCGCCCGAAATCCGGTAGGGAAGGCGTCTTCGCGAAGGGAAGGCAGCGTGGCACATAAGGCCCCCAGAACCATAACGGCCGAAATGGTGGCAGACGCGGTGTACCGGGCAATCCCCGGGCTTGCCTGCGACCTGCCCGACGATGTCAAAAGGGCGCTCGTCGCCGCCCGTGCGGCCGAGACAAGCCCGCGCGGGCAGGTGGTGCTCGACCATCTGATAGAAAACGCTGCCATAGCCGCCTGCGACCGGGTGCCGCTGTGCCAGGACACGGGCTCGGTCTGGGCCTGTTTGGAGATAGGCCCCGAAACAAGGGTTGCGGGGGATGTGTTCGCGGGCGTGGACGCGGCGGTGGCCCGGGCTTTTGCCGAGGCACGCCTGCGGACCTCGCTCGCGTGCGACGCAGCCCTCGACCGCTCGAACACCGGCGACAACACCCCGGCATTCTGCGAGCTTTCCGTGGCCTCCGGCCATACGGACCACTCCGGCCACGCCGCCCCCGCAGGTACTGATCCCGCCCGCGCACGCCTCCACCTCATGCTCAAGGGCGGCGGCTCCGACAACGCGAGCCGGGTGGTGATGCTCGTCCCGGGCGCGGGGAGGCAGGGGATTGTCGAAGAGGTAGTCGCCTGCGTGCGGGAAAAGGCCGCCAGCGCCTGTGCCCCGGTGGTGGTTGGGGTCGGCATCGGGTCGACTTTCGACAAGGTCGCCGGACTTGCAAAGCGGGCGCTGATGCGCAGGATAGACGAGCCGACGCCCCACGAAGGCGTTGCAGCCCTTGAGGCAGAGCTCCTTGCCGCGGTGAATGCCACCGGCCTCGGCCCGGGAGGGCTCGGCGGGGCGACGACCGCACTTGCGGTGAAGGCGAACACGGCCCCCTGCCATATCGCCGCGCTGCCGCTTGCCGTCAACATGGGCTGTTCGGCGATGAGGAGGCTCAGCATTGACCTCTAAAGACCCCCAAGCCCCCCCGGCTCCCCGCAAGCCCCAAAGCCTTCGGCCCCTTGCCCTCCCTCTGGCACGGCCCGTGCTCGCAACACTGAGGGCGGGGGATACCTGCACGCTGACCGGTCCGCTGTTCACCCTGCGCGACGCGGGGCACATCCTCCTTCTGGCAGAACTGCAAAAGGAGGGAAGGCTCCCCTTTGGGCTCGACGGCCAGACGATCTTCTATGCCGGTCCCACCCCGCCCGCCGCAGGCCGTCCTTTCGGCGCCATCGGCCCCACCACGGCCTCGCGCATGGACTTCGCCGCACCGGCGCTTCACCGGGCGGGCATTGTGGCGACCATCGGCAAGGGCCCCCGCTCCCCAGAAGTGGCCCAGGCCTGCAAGGAGACCGGCTCGGCCTATTTCGTCGCGACTGGCGGGGCTGCTGCATTTCTCGCGAAGTGCGTGGAAACTTCCACCACCTTGGCGTATGATGAGCTAGGAACGGAAGCGCTCCGCATGATAGAAGTTGTCGATTTTCCCGTTTTCGTAGGAATCGACGTGCAGGGAAACGATGTGTACCACCGAAACGATGGGTGCCCGCCCGGCTGAGACGAGGAAGGGGCGCTCCGACAAGGATCTCCGACAAGGATAATGCCACGTGGCCTCAGGATTCGGACAAAAAGGCAATGACAAAGAAGGCGTATTCATCAGCTTTGAGGGTGGTGAGGGCGCCGGCAAGTCTACCCATATCAACTTCCTCTCTGAAACGCTCGAAGAGCGGGGATACCAGGTCTTGCGCCTGCGCGAGCCCGGCGGTACGTCTCTGGGCGAAAAGCTCCGGGAAATCGTGCTCGACGCCGTCCACCAAGAGATTGTTGCCGAGACCGAGCTGTTCATATACGAGGCCGCCCGTGCACAGATAGTGGCCGAGGTCATCAAGCCGGCGCTTGCCCAAAAAGCAGTTGTGCTCTGCGACCGCTTCTTCGACTCGACGCTTGCCTACCAGGCCTTCGGCAGGGGGCTTGACCGCGATTTCGTCGAGCGCGCCAACGCATTCGCCTCTCAGGGCCTGGTTCCCGACAGGACGATCGTCCTCAGCTGCGGCAAGGCGGCGCGGACGGGGCTTGAGCGGGCGACGAAGCACGGGGCCGCCGACCGGCTGGAAGGCGAGGGCGAGGATTTCCACACCCGGGTAAACGAAGCCTTCTTCACAATCGCGCAGGCCTGTCCCGAGCGTATCCGCATGGTCGAGTCGGCCGATTTGAAGTCCCAGACCGCCCGCAGGGTTTTTGAGGCGCTTGTTGACCTCTTCCCCTGGATGGGCGGGCTTGTCGCAGACAAGGCCTTCTTCGAGAAGGTCGATGTCGGGCGCTACGGGAACAAGCATTGCGACGGGGGATAGTGCCCATGCCCGACGCTTTTGAGAATATACTGGGACAGGCCCAGGTCCGCGATTTCCTGAGGGCGACCATTGTCCACGACAGGGTGAGCCACGCCTACCTTTTCACGGGGCCTGCCGGGTCGAACAAGACGCTGGCGGCATATGCCTTCTCCCAGGCCATCCTCTGCAAGGAGGGAGGCTGCCCCGATTGCGACTGCTGCCAGCGGGTCATGCGTCGCAAGCATCCCGACGTGCGCTACTTCGCTCCGGAAGGCGTGGGCGGCTACCTGGTCGAACAGGTGCGGGAGATAATCACCGACACCGGCCTCGCGCCGATTCAGGCCTCAAGGAAAGTCTACATCCTCGACCGCGTCGACCTCTTGGGCACGCAGGCGGCCAACGCCTTCCTCAAGACGCTTGAAGAGCCGCCGGAAGACGTCGTGCTCATCCTTTTGGGCCGCACGCGCGAGAGCGTGCTGCCGACCATCGTCTCCCGCTGCCAGGTCGTGCCCTTCCGCCACATCCCCGCAGGTGAAGCCGCAGGCATTCTCTCGCAGAACACGGGGGCGTCCACACAGCTCGCCCATATCGCCATCCAGGCTTGCGGCGGGTCTATCACCAACGCGGTCGATTTCCTCAAGTCGCCCGAGCGCATGGCCTTCCGCGCACAGGTGCTTGAGGTCTTGGGCTCGCTCGCCCTGGCCGACGACTGGGACGTGCTTACCTACGCGCAGGACCTGGTGGTCAAGGCGCGCTCGCCGCTCGACGTCGTTCGCGCCGCGCAGGACGAAGAGCTTGCCGAATCAGCCGACTTTCTCGCGAAATCAGCGATACGGCAGCTTGAGGCACGCAATAAGCGCATGCTTTCAGCGGCAAGCCTCGAATCGCTGAGACAGATGACGGCCATCATCCGTTCCTGGCTTCGTGATATCATGGTAGTGTGCGGCGGATGCCTCGGTCTTGTGATAAACACCGACATCCAAAGCACCATCGAAGAGGCTGCTGGCAGGACCGACGTGGCACGCACGGTCGCCGCTTTGGAGGCCTGCCGCCACGCCGACGAGGCCATAGCGTATAATGTTTCTCCCGAAACCTGTATTGACGCACTGCTATTTGAGATAAGAGAGGTTTTATATGGTACGAGTCGCGCCAATAAGGCTCCAGTATAGCTCGAAGGTCCTCTGGTTCGCCCCGGAAGACTTCGACGTCCAGAAGGGCGATGCCGTTGTGGTGACGACGGCGCGTGGCCTTGAGTTCGGCCACCTGACCGACGAGATATTCGAGGTCGAGCAAGACAAGGTCAAGCGCCTGAAAGCAGACCTCAAGCCCATCAAGCGGATTGCGACGGAACGCGATAAGGAAATGGCTGCACAGATGCAGGAGAAGTCCGATGAGGCCCTGCCGGTGTTCAAGGAGATGGCGGCCGAGGCGAGCGCGGACATGCACCCGGTCTCGGTCGAGTTCTTGGTCGACGGCGACAAGGCCGTGTTCTACTTCGAGGCCGAAGAGCGCATCGACTTCCGCGAGCTGGTACGCAAGCTCGCGTCGCACTTCCACGTGCGCATCGACATGCGCCAGATCGGTGTGCGCGACGAGGCACGCATGGTCGGCGGCCTGGGCCACTGCGGCCAGGAGCTGTGCTGCAAGCGGCTCGGCGGGGAGTTCTGCCCGGTCTCCATCCGGATGGCCAAGGAACAAGATCTCTCGCTGAACCCCCAAAAGATATCAGGGGTCTGCGGCCGTTTGATGTGCTGTCTGCGCTATGAGTTCGATGTCTACAAGGACTTCAAGGAACGGGCGCCGAAGATGAACGCCACAATCGACACCCCCGAGGGATCGGCGCGGGTCACCGATCTGAACGTCCCCCGCGAGATCGTGACGCTCAAGCTCGCCAACGACAAGACGGTGAAGATACCTCTGGCAGAAATGGAGCCGCCCGAGAAGGGCAGCCGTCCCCACAAGGTGGGGGAGGAGGCCTTTGACCTCCACGCGAACCAAAGCCCCCTCGACTCGGTAGACCTGCTGGCCTTCTCTCCCTTCGGGGACAAGAGCCTGACCGACGGGGCTCTGCGGAAAGATCGCCAGGAATCCGACGGCGACCGCGCCCGTCAGGGGCGGTCCGGCCAAGGCTCCGGAGGCGGCCGCAAGCCGAGGCGCCGGACACGGTCGGGAAAAGACGGCCAGGGAACAACACAATCGTCTTCCGAAGGGAAGGCGCAAAACCCAAACCAGCAAAAAAAGAGGTCAAACCAGAAGAACGCCCGGCCCTCGGACCAGTCGAGGCCATCAGGCGCGCCGAAGGATGGCCAGGGCGGGCCCGGGAAAGGCCAGGGCCGCTCGAAGAGGCGCTTCGGCAAGGGTGCCAGTGGCTCCCAGGGCCAGGGCCAGGGGCGCGACGGAGCCTCCCAGGAGCGTTTCGAGAAGCAGGGCCAAGGCCCGCGCCCCGGACAGAAGTCCTCCGGCCTGCGCAGCGGGGAAAGGCGCAACCCCTCCGGGCAGCCCGGGGGTCCCGCCCCGGCACCGCAGGGCAGGAGGGAGCAGCAGGGCGGCACGGGCGCTGCCAAGGAACACCGACGCCCGCGCCGGCGCAGCCACCGGTCGGGCGGTGCCGAGTCAGGCGGCGCGGATGAAGTTTGACGTCTCGCTTCTGACCGACCTCTACCAGCTCACGATGGCCCAGGGCTACTGGGCAAGCGGCAAGACCCGCGACGAGGCCTGCTTCCACATGCATTTTCGGGAGATCCCCTTCAAGGGCGGCTTCGCCGTCGCCTGCGGCATGGCGCAGCTGGCCGAGATGGTCGAGGACTTCTGCTTCTCCGAGGACGACCGCGCCTACCTCGCCTCGCTTGAGGCCCCGGGTGGAGGAAGCCTCTTCGACCCGGCCTTCCTCGACTACCTTGCCGGATTGGAGCTGGCGGTCGACATCGACGCCGTCTTCGAGGGGACGGTGGTTTTCCCGAACGAGCCTTTGGTGCGGGTGACCGGGCCTATCATGCACTGCCAACTCCTTGAGACCGCGCTCTTGAACTGCGTCAACTTCCAGACGCTTATTGCCACGAAGGCGGCCCGGGTCTGCCTTGCGGCTCAGATTCCCGTAGCCGAGTTCGGCCTGCGCAGGGCGCAGGGCGCAGGCGGCGGGCTGTGGGCGTCCCGTGCGGCGGTTGTTGGCGGATGCGCGACGACCTCCGACGTGCTTGCGGGCAAGCTCTTTGACGTGCCGGTCTCCGGGACGCATGCCCACTCCTGGGTCATGTCCTTCGACGACGAGCTTGAGGCCTTCCGCGCCTACGCGCGCGCGATGCCGAAGAACTGCGTCCTCCTTGTTGACACCTATGATATCCGGCAGGGGATAGAAAACGCCGTCACCGTCGGGCACGAGATGCGTGCACGGGGGGAAAGGCTCGCGGGCATCCGCATCGACTCGGGGGATCTGGCCTGGCTCTCGAAGATGGCCCGGGCCCGCCTTGACGAGGCGGGGCTTGAGGACTGCGCCATCATACTCTCGAACGACCTTGACGAGTACACCATCCAGTCGCTGCAAGACCAGGGGGCCTGCGCGGGCTCCTACGGCGTGGGGACGAAGCTTGCCACCGCCTTCGACCAGCCGACCTTGGGCGGGGTATACAAGCTCTCGGCCATCCGCCCCCAAGGCGCCGGGGCCTGGCGCGACCGCTTGAAGGTGTCGGAACAGCTGGCAAAGCTCACCGTCCCGGGTGTGCTCGACATACGGCGCTACTTCCACGAGGACGGTCATATCGCGGGTGATATGGTCTTCGACGTGGAGGCCGGGGTCGACCCGCGCGAGCTGATCATCGACCCGGCGGACGCCCTGCGGCAAAAAGGGCTTGCGGGCAAGCGCCACGAGACCCTGCTGAAACCCCTTGCCCGGTCGGGGAGGACGGTGCTGGCGCCCGAGCACCGCAGCGCGCTCGCCGCCCGGCAGCGCACAGGCGCGGCGCTTGCCACGCTTGACGAGAGCCAGAAGCGCATGTTGAACCCGCACAGCTACCCGGTCGGGCTGGAATGTGGTCTTTTTGAACGGCGCCACAATTTAGTTGTGCAATTGAGGGGTATTCAGTAGTTTAGTACCAAGAGGGTTATCGCTGCCATAAGCCCTACCATAAGCCTTTTAAGGGGGAAAGACAGATGATTCGGATAGTCACTGACACGGTTGCGTCCATCCCGGCCGACATGCTGGAAGGCAAGCCGGTCGACGTGGTGAGCCTGTTCGTCAACCGCGACGGGGTGAGCCACGTCGAGGCGGACATGGACATCGAGACCTTCTATTCCGGGATATCCGGCTGGATAGACGACATCCCCACGTCAAGCCAGCCTTCGCAACAGGTCCTCGAAGAGGCCTTCTCGCGCATCGCCCAGGCGGGCGACGAGCTGCTGGGCATCTTCGTGTCGTCGGGCCTCTCCGGCACCTACAACGGGGTGGTCCGCGCCGCGCACGCGGTGAAGAGCCGCATCCCCGAGTTCAAGTTCGCCCTCATGGACTCCTATTCCTGCGCCTTCGACGAGGGCTGGTCGATACTTGAGGCCGCCGAGGCGGTCCGGAAGGGCTTCGACCTCAACAAATGCATCGAGGCGGTCACCACCAGCATGAAGGCGACCCGCTTCCTGTTCACGCCGGAGACCCTGGCCTTCCTGCAGAAGGGCGGCCGCATAGGCAACGCCGCCGCGCTCCTCGGCAACCTCGTCCGCCTCGTGCCGGTGCTGACGGTCGTCGACAGCAAGGCGGCGACGCTTGCGAAGGTCCGCCAGAGGAAGAAGGCGCTTGAGCGGATACTGACGGTGTTCAAGGAGGATGTCGAGGCCTACGGCTTCAAGAACATCATCGTCCACTACATCGGCGACAAGGCGCCGGCGGTCGAATGGGCGAAGAACGCCATCGAGCCCCTTGTGGGCAAGGCGGTGCGGGTGTCGCCGGTAAGCCCGGTGGTGGGGGTGCATGTGGGCCCGGCGATAGGGATAGCCTACGAGTGCGAGCGGGCCATGCCCTACAAGTTCCCCAACGGGGGGCCGCCGGTGCTCTCGTATGAAGGATGACCTGTGGTGTGTCACGGGGTCGGTTCTGTTGACGCACGAGACCCGTCTCATGTGTCAACAGAACCGACCCCGTGACACACGAGGGGCCGCGTGCCAAGGGATTGAGCCAAGAGAGGTGTTGTTGTGGGGCCTAAGTGCAATCTGATAATCGACTCGTGCTGCGACCTGCCATTTGACCTGGTCGACCGCGAAGGCATCGAGCTTCTGGAATTCCCCTACATTATGGAGGACGGGGAGCACAGCGACGACCTGTACCGGTCGGGCAGCGCCGCGGCCTTCTTCCAGGCGATGAGGGGCGGCGTCCAGCCCTCGACGGCACAGCTGTCGATACCGCGGATACGCGAGTCCTTCATGAGGGTCGCTGAGAGCGGTGTCCCTGCGGTCTACATCGGGTTCTCCGGCGAGCTTTCCGGGAGCTTCGACGCAGCCCAGATGGTGCATTCCCAGATAATGGAGGAATACCCAAAAACCGAGCTCTACCTCGTCGACTCCAAGCTGGCCTCCATCGCCGAGGGCATGGTAGTCTATGAGGCCATCCGGCAGAGGGACCGGGGGCTTACGGCCGCCGAGCTCGCCGAATGGGCGACCGAGGCCCTGTGCTACGTCAACTGCCAGTTCATGGTCGACGACCTGGAAACCCTGCGCCGGGGCGGCCGGATACCCTCGTCGGTTGCGTATGCGGGCTCGAAGCTCGACGTGAAGCCCCTGCTCACCATTGACCTTGAGGGGAAACTTGCCCTGGTCGGTGTCGCCCGCGGCCGGAGGAAGGGCATCAAGCAGCTGGCCGCCTACTACGAGAAGCGTGCGGTCACCACGGCCCCGGGCCAGTGTGTCATACTGGGCCATGCCGACTGCCCGAAGGACGTGGAGCGCCTGAAAGAGGCCCTTTCCAAGTCCGACGACAACATACTGTTCCTGGAAGGCTCTATCGGCCCGGTCATCGGGAGCCATGTCGGCCCGGGCACGCTCGCGGTGGTCTTCTGGGGCCCGGACCGCAGGGATACCATATCGGTGGCGGACATGATTGCGCGGAAGGTCAAGGGCGAGGATCACAGCTAACAAGGGGGAACGGGATGGGCAGGACGTTTATTTTCGCGGGAAACGCCGCTGTGGGTTCGGCGATTTCCCCAAACCTCGTGAAAGCGGGCTATACGGCAGCAGGCGGCGTGCCCGATGCGGATGTCATACTCATCTACTGCGAGACGCAAGGGAACCTCGAAGACATGCTCTTTGACGAGGGCGGCCTGATGCAAAGCGCCAAGAAAGGCGCATGGCTGGTCGTCCTGAACGCCTCGACGCCGGACTTCGCCCGCGAGCTGAGCGCGATAGCGATAGTCAACGACCTGCATTCGGCAGAGGCCCCGCTCGTCATAAACGACGTGACCCGTGCCGACGCCTTCTCCGACCCGGCGAACCTGAGCTGCTTTTTGGCGGGGGAGGCGGAAGACTGCGAGGATATCGAGCCTTTGATCGGCGCCATCGTCGGCACGGTGGAGGTCACGGGCGCCCCCGGGTCGGCCCAGGCGGCCCGCGCGGCCATGACCATCCAGCTTGCAGCCCGGCTTGTTGCCTGCATGGAGGCCGAGGCCCTGTGCCGGGTGTCCTCCCTGTCGAGCGCGTCCCTCTTCGACTTCTCGCTTGACCAGGGGTTTATCACCGAAAAGGCCTCCCGGCTCCTTGAAGCGGTGAGGGAAGAGCGCTTCGAGGGCGCCTATACCGTCCAGATGTGCATGGCCGAGGTGACCGCCGCGCTCATGACCGCCGACGACGCCGACCTGATCCTGCCCGGTGCGGAGGCGTGCATGCACCTCCTTGAGCTGCTTGCCCTGATAGGCGGCGGGGAAATGGCTCCGGCCGCGCTCGACCTCGTCTATGGCGACGAGGCGCTGTGCGCAAAGCACGGCCTCGACTGGGCGCAGGCGGAGCAGACCTGGTCCGAAGAGGGGCGCGACAGCCTCGACGACGACGAGCCCTGTTCCCGCCGTGACGAGTTCTCCGGCGGCTTCGGGGGCTATTCGTCCAACTGAGTGCTTTACCGTGAGCGCCTTATCGCGGTCGATGCCGGAAGGTCCTCCTGCATCTCGACGATGTTCTTCCACAGCCGCTTGGGCATGAACTGGCGGCGCAGCTCGGGGTTGTAGCGCGACTCCACCGCGATGGTCCGGTAGAAGCGCTTCCATGCCTGCTGCATGACGAGCTCGTCGGGGGTGCGCTCGGGCACGGCGACGAGGTCGGTCTTGACCAGGTACCACTCGCGGCCCTCATACACCCCGGCAAGGCGGTGCGCCTCGTCGTAGACCATGAAGGCCTGGGTGTTGAAGCGGCTCGCGAACCAGTCCATGATAAGGGGGACGACCGAGGCCTTGGGGTTGCATTGCGCAAACCACACGCCGCCCTCCACCTGCTCGAAGCGCAGGAACTGCATGATCCGGTGCCGCTCGTTGTAGACGGCGCGGTGCGCGGCGACAAAGGGCTCGACAGAGGGGTGGACGAGGTCGCTTAAGACCGACCGCGCGTGTTCCCGGGTGCACAGGCCGCCGCAGCGAGCCCTGTTCCGGCAGGCCGCGCAGTCGCGGGGGCTGTTCTTTTCCAGGGCATAGCGGAGGAAGCGGTAGACGACGGTGCCGATGTCCGGGTCGTCTGAGAGGGAGGCGGCCTTGACCGCCTCGAAGACGCTGGGGCCGCAGTTCTTGCAGATGCCCTTCTGGACGCGCAGGGCACGCTCGATGTCGGTGGCAACCTCCCGGACCGCCTGCCCGAGGCGGGGTTGGAGGTTTTCCGGCCTCACGATGTCGCAGGGGTCGAGCTTTTCCGCGTAGGCAACGAAGACGGCGCTCAAAAGGCCCTCAAGCGACCCGTCGAACACAAAGGCAAGCTCCCCCAAGCCCCCCACACCGTCATTGCGGGCTTGACCCGCAATCCTGCCCGTGCCGGCCCCCGCTGTCACGCTTCCACCGTCATTGCGGGCTTGACCCACAACCCTGCCTGCGTAGTGCCGCTGTCCCATCCTGCGGCCCCCAAGCCCCCCACACCGTCATTGCGGGCTTGACCCGCAATCCTGCCCGTGCATCGCTCCTCGCCGTCCAAGTCCCCGCCACCTGCCCCTGCCGCGGCGGCTGCGGGTGCCAGCGCGGGCGCCCGCCCGCTGCCGAAGAGGCGCGACGTCGGCGCCCCTGCGCTTTCGAAGAGGCTCATCTGCCCGGGCAGGGCGCGGTCGGCGCGCCTCCCGTGCCGGCCGCCCTGTATCGGGGCGGCAAGCTGGGCGCGAAGCCCCTCGCGTGAAAGCCCCACGCCCGTCCCGGCATAGCTGCCGTTGCAGGTGATGAAGAACCGGGCCCGCTTGTAGGCGACGCCGAGCTTGCGTATCTCGCCCTCGCGCAGGGTGGCGCTGCGCCGTGCGCGCAGAATGAGCTTCGCCCCGCGCACGCCGATGCCCGGCACGCGCAGAAGCATCTCGTAGGGGGCGGTGTTGACTTCGACCGGGAAGCTGTCCAGGTTGTTGAGCGCCCAGTTCGCCTTCGGGTCGAGTGCGGGGTCGAGGAAGGGGTGCTCGGGCGTGATTATCTCGTCCACGTCGAACTCGTAGAAGCGCAGCAGCCAGTCCGCCTGGTAGAGCCGGTGCTCGCGGTCGAGCTGGACGGCGTCGCCGGCCGGAAGGCGCGCGTCGTGGTTCACGGGCAGGTAGGCACTGAAAAACACCCGCTTCAAGGCGAGGTTCTGGTAAAGCGACGCGGAAAGCCTCAGGATATGGTAGTCGCTCTCAGGGCTTGCCCCGACGATCATCTGGGTGCTCTGCCCGGCGGGCACGAAGGCACGGCTCTTCTTCGCGGGCCGCTTCGCATACAGGTAATGGGTGCCGCGCTTCATGAGGGCCCGCGTGTCCTTGTCCTCGGCGATGCTGTCCTTTATCTGCCGCATGGGGCGCAGGATGTCCTGCTTGCTCTTCTCGGGGGCGAGCAGGCGCAGGCTGTCCTGCGAGGGCAGCTCCATGTTGACGCTCATGCGGTCGGCAAGGTGCCCCAGGACCCCGACGAGCTCCGGCGAAGCCCCGGGAACGGCCTTCGCGTGGATATAGCCGCGGAACTGGTATTCGTCCCGCAGGATGCGCAGCGTCTCGACCATGAGCTCGGTGGTGTAGTCGGGGCTGGCTATCACCCCGGAGCTCAGGAAAAGCCCCTCGATGTAGTTGCGCCGGTAAAAGCCGATGGTCAGGTCGGCCAGCTCGCGCGGCTTGAAGGCCGCCCGCGCGATCTCGTTCGAGCAGCGGTTGACGCAGTACACGCAGTCGTACACGCAGACGTTGGTCTGGAGGACCTTGAGCAGGGTGATGCAGCGCCCGTCGGCCGCAAAGCTGTGACAGATGCCCGCGGCGACGGTGGACCCGAGCTTCCCCTTCTGGGCATCGCGGTCGATGCCCGAAGAAGTACAGGCAACGTCGTACTTCGCCGCGTCGGTCAGTATCTCCAGCTTCTCGATTAGGTCCACGCATCCTCCTAAAACCGAATGAATGTTCGTATATAATACACAAACAAAAGTTCGCTGTCAAGCCCCCTATCCCACACCCGCCGATCCGGCTGCCGCAGGACGAAGGGAAAAGCAAAACCGGCCACTTATCTGGGGTTTTTCCTAAATATCCACACCCCCCCCCCTCTGAAATTCTGCATAATTATTTGTGTTTCCGGATAATTTCCGGATGTTTTCACGGCGACCCGTGGTATCATGAAGTCCATATCGGCTGTGGTGGTAATCAATTGTGGTGGTAATGGCGGGAAAGCTGCGTGAGATGGACGAGGTAAATTCTGACAGACTGTCAACGGACGACCGGTCGCCTCTGGACGAGGGCCCCTTCGCGACCATCGTCGACGGCCGCCCCATGCCCGCAGCCCCCCGCGCCGCCTACGACGTCCGCGACAGCCACGCCGCACCCGCTGCACCCGCACCCGCAGCCGGCGACGTCGCGGCCGCGGCCCGCGCCGCAGCCGCAGCCGGAGCCGCCCCTGCCGCAGCCGCCGCGGCCCGCGTCGGCGCCGCGCCCGCAACCCAACCTGCGGCACCCGCGCCAGCAACCCAACCAGCAACCCAACCCGTGCTCGTCGACGCTGCCGCTGCCGCAGCCGCCGTCGACCAGGCGCTCTCCGGGGCCGACCCGCGGCTCATCGCCCAGCTCAACGAGCAGCTGGCTCAGCTCAACGCGCAGCTGAGCGCGTCGTCAGACCCCCTGCGCCAGTCCGCCCAGCCCACAGCAGCTGTGGCCGCGCCGGTCTACATCGCTCCCGCATACGCGCCTCCGGCCTACGCCCCCTACCCGGCCGCCTACCCGGAGCCCCAGCCCGCCCCCCTCCCTCCCGAGAAAGCGCCGCCCACCCCCGGCCAGAGGGCCGGTCGCTTCATGGCTGACTGCCTCTTCGTCCTGATGTGCGTGGCCCTGGTGCTCGGCGCGGCCCTGGTCGCCGTGTCCAACGAGCCGGGCGAGACCTACCTGGGGTACCGCCTCTACACTGTCAAGACCCCCTCCATGGACCCCCAGCCCGGCGGCCCTCCCGGGGGCTTCTACTCCGGCGACGTCATTTTGGTGCGCGTCGTGCCGCCCGAGACCCTGCGCGAGGGCGACATCGTCACCTTCGTGCCCAACAAGGCCAACCCCAACGCATTCCTGACCCACCGCATCGTGAATATCAAGAACACGCTGACCGACAACCCCGACGAGATACCGGGGCTGTACTTCGTCACGCGCGGCGACGCCAACAACGCCAATGACCCGCCGATATCCGCCGAGATGGTCGTCGGCAAGAAGGTGGCCTCCGTCCGCGGCCTGGGCTCCGCCCTGCAGGTCGTCCGCGCCAACATTGCCCCCATCCTCGTATGCGCCCTGGCGGCACTCGCCTTCGCCGCATCCGTGCGCTACTACTTCTCCGACCCCGGCACGAAGAGGAAGAAGGGGGAGAGGTGAACAGCGTCAGTTCTGACAAATCGGCGGTGAATGCCCGGTCGTTTTCGCCTGCCCGCTCCCGCATGCTGCCCCCCCCCCCTTTTTTTTTTCGGACTAGTCCCGCTGCCCGGCCGCACACCCGGCCGCACACCCGAGAAACCGAAGCAAGCTGCTTCTTTTGCCCTGACAGAGACAGGACGAAGGGGGGAGCCATGAAGACATGAGCAGGCCCGCAGGCCCGATGCCGGTGTGACCCGCCCCCCGGAAGGGCGGTCGTGCATAGCAAGCAAGCAAGAAGCGGAAGCAAGCAAGCAAACAAGTGGAAGAAAGCAACCGAAGAACGAACGAGAAGGAGTGAGACCCCATGACAAGCAGAAAGAAGAAGGCGCTCGCCATATCGTCAGTGCTCGCAGCCCTGCTGCTGGTATCGGCGACCTACGCCTGGTTCACCAGCCAGGACAGCGCCACCAACCGCCTGGCGACGTCTGACAGCCCCGCCGGCGCCCAGATAGTCGAGGTCTTCAACGACGTCGACGACTGGAAGCCCGGCCAGGAGGTCGCCAAGCAGGTCGCCGTCGTCAACACGTCGGAGGCCCCGATATTCGCCCGCCTGTCCTTCGCCGAGGTGCTGGCGCTGGCCACCGTGGTGGACCCGCTGCCCGACAGCGTCTACGCCGACGACCCCGCCCTGATGCCCGCGACGATGAACACCGGCGCCTTCACCGCGGCCAACGGCTGGTACCCGGTGACGACCACGCCCGACGACGACAACCTGGGCGGCCTGTTCCTCACCGACGCCGCCCCGGCAGACCTCACGGTCCTGGCCAAGATGACCACCGTCAACGAGGGCGACGCCAACGAGCGGACCAGCTACGGCTTCGTCTACTTCGCCACCATCCCGTCAGGCGACTACGCCGGCGAGAGCCAGCGCGTCGAGGTCGAGTCCACCTTCGACCCCGCAGGCCCCGAGCTCACGCTCGACGAGGTCGGCTACGTCGTCTACGGCACCTCGCCCTTCGACGCCGACTGGGCCGCCGCCGCCGCCCCCTACACCCAGCCCTCCAAGGACGACGTCTTTGCCGCCGTCACCGAGATGATGGCCGCCGACGAGCCCGTCGACGGCATCGAGGGCGGGTACATCCAGCTCATCTACGACGCCATCAACAACGACACCCCGACGGCCGACAAGTGGTTCTACAACGAGGACGACGGCTGGTTCTACTACATCGGCAGGATCGAGTCCGGCGAGTCGAGCAACAACCTGCTGAACTCCCTCATGCTCGACGAGAGGGCCGACAGCGCCTACGCCAACCTGGTCTTCGACCTCACCGTGAACATGAGCGCCATCCAGACCACGCTCGACGCCGTGACGGGCGCCTGGGAGCTCGACCCGGACCACCCGGTGGTGCTGGCCCTGACCCCGTACTGCGACTAGGCCCGCAGGGGCCGACGAGACCCCCGAGGAGGGGAGACCATGGGACGACTGAAGAAACTCATCCTGTGCGCAGCACTCGCCGCAGCCGTGTTTTCCGGGACGGCTGTGGCCTGGGCGGCCGAGACAGGCCTCCCCCCCGGCGCCCTGATAGGCGACGAGGACGGCATCACGGTGGGGGCCGACGGCGCCTACCTCATCGACTGGGACGGGATCGAGGCCGGCGACGTGCTCACCAAGACGCTGACGCTGTCCAACATCGGCGCCGAGCCCTTCTGGCTGACCATGTCGGGCGCCCCGCTTGAGGAAAGCGGGCCCCTGCACCTGCTCGACGAGGTGGCCCTCACCCTCACGCTGGACGGCGAGGTCATATACGAGGGCCGCGTGCGCGGCACCGACGGCGAGGGCATGGTCGGGCGCGCGCTGCCCCTGGGGCTCTACGCCAGCGGCGACGCCCGCACCCTGGAGGCCACCCTGCGGGCAAGCGCCTCCATGGCGCGGCCCTCAGGCGCCAGCGAGGCCTTCTTCCGGTGGGACTTCGTGGCCACCCGGGAGGAGCCCCCGCCGCCGCCCCCGCCGCCCGGGGAGCCGCCCCCGCCCCCGCCGCCCCCGCCGCCGCCCGACCCGCCGCCCCCGGCCGGCCCGCCCCAGCCCGGGGCGCCCAAGACCGGCGACGCCGCGCCCTGGGGCGTATACGCCCTGACGGCCTGCCTGGGCGCCGCAGGCACGGCGCTCGCGCTCAGGAAGAGGCGGCAGGGGCAGGGCGCGGCAGGCACGGCGCCCGGCACGCCCCGGTAACCGGAAGGCACGGCCGCGGGGGAGGGCGCCCCCTCCCCCGCGGCCGGCGCAGGGCCCCCGCGGCGTGCCGGACGGCCCAGGCAGGACAGGCACGGCAGGCAGGACAGGGGCGAGCGCCCTGCCCCGCCCCCGCAGGAGAGGCCGCGGGGGCGGGGCAGGACGGCTCGGCAGGGCGGGCCCGCAAGGCCCGCAAGGCGCGTGCAAGGCGCGCCGCCGGGGCAGGCTGCGGCACAAGACATGCCCGGGCCTTTTAGCGAGGAAGGGACTTTGACCATGGAAGACAAGAACAGGGCAAGAGGCGTCCTCAGGACGATGAGGGAGAAGAGGTGGGTGCTCTTCATCGCCTGCGTCGTCATGAGCGCGCTGCTCACGGTGGGCTCCACCCTCGCGTGGTTCGTCGCCTCGCACTCCGTGACGAACAGGCTTGAGACGCCCGACTTGCCCTTCTCCTTCGAGCTCTTCGACGGCTTCGAGCGCCCCGGCTCGTTCAGCCCGGGCGACGCCTGGCCCAAGGCCGTCAGCGCCACCAACACCGGCGAGCTGCCCGGCTTCGTGCGGCTCATGGTGCTCGCCGAGGTCACCGCCGCCGACGGCACGCTCCTGCCCTCCGGCGAGGGCGTCCTGGCCTACGGGGGCCTGGACCTCTACCACCCGGCCGACAACCCCGATGCCCTGTGGGCCGACGGCGGCGACGGCTACTACTACTACCTCGGCCGCGTCGCGCCCGGCGAGACCGCCGCGCCCCCGCTGTTCACGGCGGTCAGCCTGGCAGACGGCCTCGGGCCCGCCTACGACGGGGCCGGCATGAGGATAGACGTGAAGGTCGAGGCCTCGGGCACCGCCAGGCAGGAGTACCGCGCGGGCTGGTGGGGCAGCGAGGCCCCGCCCGATGCCGCCGCGCTCCTGCTTATAGACGACATACTCCAGCCTCTGGCCCAGTGAAGACGGGGAGGACGACAGACATGACTAGGACAGCCGCCAGCGAAAGGCCCGCCCCCAAGGCCCGGCCCTCCGCCCGCCCCAAGGCCGCCAAGGCCCCCGCCGAAGCCAAGGCCGCCGCCAAGGCAGCGCCCGGCAGGAGGGCCCCCGCCAAGGCCCCCGGCGCAAAACCCCTGCGCGCCCGCGTGGCGCCGCTCGTCGTGGCCCTGCTTATGGTCGCGACCCTGCTGCCCGCCACATCCGGCTCGCAGTCGCCAGCGGCCTTCGCCGGCCCCACCGACTACGCCGGCGCCGACGTCATCTGGGACTACCCGTCCAAGATAGACCCGGACGACGGCCCCCAGTTCATACAGATGCCCTTCGACCAGCTTGACTTCAACGCAAGCAGGTACAACTCCTATTACGACACGGACTCCCGTGCCCTGGCCTGGACGGCCGCCACCAGCAGGGATCTGCTCGGCTCCTCGACGCCGGACCATGTGGTCCTAGGTTCCGACACGGTTACCTTCGCCGGCTACGGCGTGCAGAACGCCGCGGACGTGGTCTACACGACCGCCTACGACGCCTTCGAGACGCTCAGCCTGACGATGTTCCCCAACCAGCTGCGGTTCCACACCCTGAACCAGACGGGCTTCCTGTTCAACGGATCCTTCACAGGGGTCAACTACACCGGCTACGCCCTGCTCTTGGATGTCAACGGGCCCTTCTCGAACACGGCACGGGGGGTCGCAGACCTCAAGCTCGTCTACATGGTGAACCAGCCCATCGGCCAGCCCCTGCCGGTCAACACGAACCCGGGTGCGGCCGGCAACTTCCCGGGCAACGGCCGCCCCAACGGCCTGGCCTTCCAGACCCAAGACATTATCAAGTCCGGCGTCACCGAGGGGCAGGGCAACTCTTTCGACGTCGTGGTGGCCCGCTCGGACACCGGCTTTGCCCTCTACATCGACGGCGAGCTGGTGCGCGAGGTCGAGCCGGCCCAGAACATGGGCAACGGCTTCGGCTTCTTCGCCGGGTACTACCCCCACCGCTGCCCCATGCTGACTGCGGTCGACTACAGCAACCTGTCCATCTCTGTGCTGGCAGGGCCGGCCACGACGGCCCGCGAGGTGCGCTTCATCGACGTGGACACCGGCATGGCAATCGCCGCCCCACAGAGGGTGGCCGGCAACGACATGGCCATGAACAACGTCGGCGAGACCCCCTACGTCGGCGACGAGTACATGATAGACACGAGCGGGGTGCAGGAGATCGAGAGCGACGGGTCGATGTACCAGTACGTGGGCGCGAGCCGCAGCGCAGACGAGATGCTGGCCATGGTGTACCAAAGCGGCGGCATCCCGGCCAACACCACCACCCTCTACTACAAGAACCAGGACCTGCTGCCCGAGAAGCACGCCCGCGTCACCGGGTCGGGCATATGGGACGACGGCCTCCCGGACGACCCCGTGCCCCTCACAGACACCGACACGATAGACTACCGCATCGATGTCAAGGTGCCGGAAAAGCCCCCTGCTCCTGTCCGGGGTGGAGATTTGACCTTCAGGAGCGATGCCCTCTTGAACTACCACCAGGAAACGACCAGGCATCCGGGTGGCACCAATACCGCCAACCCGCAAATCCTCAATACAACGACTCGGCGCTCTGCTGCTAATGGCAGTCCTTCGGTGGGTGCGACCGCGGGCAATGCCTTCAGGTACAGTTCTTGGAGCATGACCCAAACCAATCAATACAGAAACGCTCGGGACACCGATCATTATGTATGGGTCGAGCCGCAAGCAGGGATACTCCCTGCAGGGCAGGCTTTCACCGTGGACGTTACCTACCAGGTCGACTTTAGGCTCTGGAACCAAGCCGGCACGAATCATGCAGCCAACGGAATCTCCAACAGGCAGATGTTCGCGATGAGCGGGTCGCTCCAGAACACCTCGATGACCACCGCCCAACAAAACACCCTCCAGGCTTTCTCCCACCAGTATGTCAACGGCCGGGGCACTACTGGCTGGCAGGGTTTTTTCGGAACCCGGGGCAATGCCGTCCCTGCCGCTCCGGGTAACACCACGACCCCTACGAACAATTATCCTGGTAGTGGCGCTACAGTGGCCTTCGGGGTCCTTGTGCCCTCGGGGCAGACGGCCAACCTGGGGACGACGTCGCCACCGAGTTTTCCGGCAGGCGCCCCAGGCCTTGCCAATGCCCAGAACACATACCCTATCAACGGCAACTATGTGGCATCCTATGCCAGGCCAGGCACCAGGCAGACTTTCACGGGTACTCTCCCTGCCTTGACGGGCACACAGAACGCGTTGGTGGGCCTGCGTGCCTATCACGGCTCCAACCACGATGGGACGGGAACGAACGGAAATGAGGGCTCGATAGGGCGCACCGACACCTTCACCAGTATCATTAGGGTATATGAGATGCGGTTTACAAGCACCACAGACGGAGCGGTGTACACCTTCGGTCCCAATTACACCGCGCCCGCACCCGATCCCACGCCCTACACCGTCACCGACCTCCTTCCCGAAGGGGTCACCTACATGGGCACCGCGACTTCGGGTTGGACGGCCACGAACCCGGATTTCCCCACCCCCAGCCCCGCCAACTTCGGCGGCACGCTCGCCATCACCATGGAGGACGGCCGGCAGCGCCTGACCTGGACCTTCCCCGACATGCCGGACGGGAACACCTCCATAAACTTCACCGTGTCACCGAACCAGAACGGCTTCTTCGAGAACTTTGCGGAGGTGAAGAACAACAGCTCGCCGGTCGACATCTGGTACAAGACGAACTCGACCTACCACGCACGTGACGTGTTCCACGTGACGGAGAAGTACCGCATCTGGGACGGCAGCTACCCGGGCGGGCAGGGCGGCCTCGACCTCAAGGACGAGACCTACACCTGGCTGGGCACCTTCGACGGCTACGGCGTCGCGCCCAACCTGCGCAGTTCCATCGTCGCCATGACCGCAGACGGCCCGGTCACCTACCGCTACTACGGCTGGGCCTATTCGCACCCCGGGCTGCCGATGGACCCGGGGCCGCTCACCCCGACGCCGGGCATCCCGCCGGACGGCTGGGTCCTGCCCTGTCCCACCCACGACAACGACGCGGACTGCGACGACGACCCCGTCTACAACAACCTGTGGGATCCCACGATATCGGACAACGACCACGAGGTCATCCTCTACTTCGTCCCCGACGTGCAGGTGACCATCCACTTCATGGTCGTCTCCGGAGACGACGACCCGGGGACGGAGGTCCGGACCGTGGTGGACTTCAACGTCCCCGCCGGCCTGGACTACACCATGCTGCCGAACTACCTGAACCCCTTCCTGCGCCCGAACGGCCCGGACCCGGAGCAGGCCTACAACTACAAGGACCGCTACGACCTCTTCGCGCCCGCGTCCTGGCCCGGTGGGTCCTCTGTCTACCAGACCGCGCAGCCGGGCTCCCCGCCCGCGCCCGCCTTCCCCGCGATCATATCCGGGGACCAGCACATCACGCTGTACTTCGCGCAGGACCCGCGCATCGCCTACCGCTTCATGCTCGGGGAGCGCGACGGTGATGGCCCCCTGACCCTGACGAGCCTCATACTGGCCCCGCAGCAAAACGAGATCATCACCCGGGGGGAGTTCTACTACCCGACCGAGTCCGACCTGTACCCGGGCTTCCCGCCCTCCTTCACGGTCGAGGTCCAGGTGCTCGACGAGTACGGCATCCCCATGGTCGACAGCAACGGCGACCCCGTGACGCAGACCCACGTCTACCGCTTCGCGGGCTTTAGGCTCGACAACAACGGCGCCCCTCTGGGCCCCAACGGCGAGATACTCGACAACGGGAGGTTCGGCACCATCGTGGAGACGGCCGACATGTCGGCCCTGACGCCGCTGGATGCCTCCACCGGGTACCCGGGCGGCGTGTTCACCAACCACACCTATACGCTGATATACGCCGAGGTCTCGGAGTTCATGCTGCACCTGCGCCAGGTCGTCCTGCCCGGCGGCTCGGTGCCTACGCCCTACATCGGCTTCTTCGACCTTGCCAACGGGGACGACGCCTTCGGGCTGAGCACCGACTCCAACCGCGAGCCTGTGGACGTGGCCTTCCGCACCGTCATAATAGACTTCAACGACATGGACGACATGGACTACTACGTGCGCAACATCGTCCCGCAGTATTACGAGTTCATGGGCTACGTGTCCACGCCGGGCTCCGACACCGGGGCCGGGCACTGGTACGACCCGGGCAACCCGCACCCGGCCTTCATGGACGGCCCGAACCCCTTCGTCGTGGAGTATTCCTTCGCGGACAACGAGTGGTGGGTGACCGTCTACATCCAGGCCACCGACGACCCCGGCCAGTACGCCTGGGGCTCCGCCGCAAACGACTTCGGCACCATCACCGCGCCCCCGGCCCCCTAGGCCCCCTAGGCCCCACCCAGCCCCCGCAGCTCCCCCACGAGCTGCGGGGGCCCCGCCCAGGGGCGGACACGCGTGTGACAAGGGGCCGTATAACCTGTCACATTTTACCCAGGCTGTCCGGCGACACAAGATACAGCAAAATGTGACAGGTTATACGGCCCCTTGTCACACGGTCCCCTGTCCACCCCCAGGTGGCACGGGGCGGCGGGGCCCTTATATCCGGTGGATGAAGATGCCGCTGCGGGGCTTGGGCTCGAACCAGGTCGATTTGGGGGGCATGAGCTGGCCTTCGTCGGCCACGGCGAAGAGCTCTTCTATCGAGGGCGGGAAGAGGGCGAAGGCGACCGCCATGTCGGTCTCCACGCGCCGTTCGAGCTCGGCGAGGCCCCGGACGCCCCCGACAAAGTCGATGCGCTCGTCGGTGCGGGGGTCCTCGATGCCGAGGACGGGGGCAAGCAGCCGGTCTTGCAGGACGGACACGTCGAGCCCGGCGACCGGGTCGTCGGGGACGCAGGCTCCCTTGATGTCCAGCCGGTACCACGACCCTTCCACATACATGCCGAAGCTGCCCTTGGAGGCGGGCTTGGCCGGGGCCTCCTGCGGCCCGGACACCTCGAAGCATTCCCCTATGCGGCCCAGGAGCTCTTCAAGCGAAAGCCCGTTCAGGTCCTTGACCACGCGGTTGTAGTCGAGGATGACGAGCTGGCTGCTCGGGAAGATGATGGAAAGGAAGTGGTCGGAGGCGAGCGCGTCAACAGCGTGCCGACCGCCGCTGTCACACCTGCCGCCTGCCGTGCCGCCGCTGTCACACTCCCGCGCCTCGCGACGCAGGAGGCCGGCCTTCACCGCCGAGGCAGCCCGGTGGTGCCCGTCGGCTATGTAGAGGGCGGGGGTGTCCTCGAAGGCCTGCCTGATGGTCGCGGTGCTCTGCGCGTCGTCCACCCGCCAGATGGTGTGGCGGATGCCGTCGTCGGCGACGAAGTCGTAGAGCGGCGTGCCCGCGCAGGCCTGCTCCATCACCTGCTCGATGGTGCCGTCCGAACGGAAGGCGAGGAAGATGGGGCCGGTATGGGCGCAGCAGGTGTCGATGTGGCGGATGCGGTCGACCTCTTTGGCCGGCTTCGTCTTCTCATGCCGCTTGATGACGCCTTCCCTATAGTCGTCGACCGAGGAACAGGCCACCACGCCGACCTGTTTGCGGCCGTCCGTCGCGGTCAGGCAGTAGAAGAAGTAGTGGGGCGTGTCGTCGGCGACATAGGTGCCGTCCTCAAAGGCGTCGGAAAGGAGGCTGCGGGCCTTCTCGTAGATGCGGTCGTCATGCGGCAGAAGGGGGTGGCCGATGGTCGCCTCGGGCAGGTCGATACGCAAGAACGAGTCTGGGTGCCGCCCGATTTCGGCACGGGCTTCCTCAAGGCTGTACACGTCGTAGGGGAGTGCGGCGACTTCCGAGACCTTGTCCTTTCGAGGACGGATGCAGGAAAAAGGAATCACGTCAGCCATGGCACAGAACACCTCGTCTATCGGGTTTCGTCTCAAAGACAGGATACCTCAACTCCGCAGGCCGACATGGGGACTTCGGCGGATTTCGGCTAATTTCCACCAACCCAAAACGGGTATCGCAACGGGTGCTATAATGAGAGATTGTTTTTTCAAGATGTGTCACGGGTGTCACGGGGACGTATAACTTGACACCCGCAATGGCGATAGGTGACGGCGGGCATCACGGGTGTCAAGTTATACGTCCCCGTGACACCCGTGACACCCGAGCGACCCTACGAAAGAGACCGCGATGAACGAGTATGACCCCCATGAGATAGAGCCCCGCTGGCAGAAGGCCTGGGAGGACTCCGGCCTGCACACGGCGACCCCGTCCGCAGCAACGGCAACCGCAGCAACGGCAACCGCAGCCGCAGCAGCCGCCCCCGCAGCAACAACCTCGCCCGCCGTGGCAACCGCAGACGGCGCAAAACCGAAGCGCTACGTCCTTGAGATGTTCCCCTACCCCTCGGGCGACATCCACATGGGACACGTGCGCAACTACACGATCGGCGACGTGATAGCGCGCTACTCCACGATGCGCGGTTTCGACGTGCTGCACCCGATGGGCTGGGATGCCTTCGGGCTCCCGGCCGAAAACGCGGCCATCAAGAGCAACAGCCATCCCGCGAAGTGGACCTACAGCAACATCGAGACGCAGAAGGCCTCGTGCAAGCGGATGGGCTTTTCCTACGACTGGGACCGCACGGTGGTCGCCTGCGACCCGGAGTATTACCGCTGGGGCCAGTGGATTTTCCTGCAGATGTGGAAGAGAGGGCTGGTGGAGCGGAAGAGCTCGCCGGTCAACTGGTGTGAGGACTGCGGGACCGTGCTTGCCAACGAGCAGGTCATCGACGGCGCCTGCTGGCGCTGCAAGAACGAGGTGGCCAAGCGCGAGCTGGAACAGTGGTACCTCAAGATTACCGACTACGCCCAGGAACTGCTTGACGACCTGGACAAGCTGCCCGGCTGGCCGGAGCGGGTCAAGCAGATGCAGGCGAACTGGATAGGGCGCTCCGAGGGTGCCGAGGTCGATTTCGTCCTGTGCGACGAGGGGGGGCAGGCCCCGGAAAACCCGACGGCAGACGATGTCATCACGGTGTTCACGACCCGCCCGGACACCCTCTTCGGCTGCACCTTCTTCCTCCTTGCGCCGGAATACCCCGGCCTGCTTGACATGGTCGCGGGAAGTGAGCACGAACAGGCCGTGCGCGACCTGGTGGCCGCGGCCGAGAAGGTGAGCGCCGTCGAGCGCGCCCAGGGCGACCGCGAGAAGCACGGCGCCTTCACCGGGCGCTTCATGCAAAACCCCGTCAACGGGGACAAGGTCCCGGTGTGGGTGGCCGACTACATCGTGTCCGACTACGGCACGGGTGCCGTCATGGCGGTTCCCTGCGGCGACCAGCGCGACTTCGAGTTCGCCCGCAAGTACGGCCTGCCCATCGTGCCGATCCTCCTGTCTGCCGACGACCCGCTGTACCCCGAGCTTGCCGGCGTGCGGGAGCGCGTCCGCATCGACGTCCCCTGGGAGGCGAGCTTCGAAGCCGAAGGCATCATGGTGCAGTCGGGGAAGTACACCGGCATGGTCGGCGGCAAGCACTCGCCGGCCGCCGAGGCCGTCATCGCCGACCTGGAGGCTGCGGGCACGGGCGCCAAGGCCGTCAACTTCCGCCTGCGCGACTGGCTGATATCCCGGCAGCGCTACTGGGGCAACCCCATCCCCGCCGTCTACTGCGACGCCTGCGGCGTGGTGCCGGTTCCCGAAGAGGACCTGCCGGTCGTCCTCCCGCTCGACCTCGACATCACCCGGGGCGAGGCGCTTGCCGACATCGCGTCGTTCTTCGAGTGTGCCTGCCCGGCCTGCGGCGCCCCCGCGCACCGGGAGACGGACACGATGGACACCTTCACCTGCTCGTCTTGGTACTACCTGCGCTATACCGACCCGCACAACGACCAGGCGGCCTTCGACCCGGCACTGGCGAACCGCTGGATGCCGGTCGACCAGTACATCGGCGGCATCGAGCACGCCATCTTGCACCTGCTCTACTCGCGCTTCTTCGTGAAGGCCCTGCGCGATGCCGGGCTGCTCGGCTTCGACGAGCCCTTTGAGAACCTGTTGACCCAGGGCATGGTGAAGCTCAACGGGGAGACTATGTCAAAGTCGAAGGGCAACACGGTCGCCCCCGAGGATATGATAGCCGAGTACGGCGCCGATGCCGTGCGCACCTTCATCCTGTTCATGGCGCCGCCTGACAAGGACCTCGAATGGGAGGAAGACGGTCTTGCGGGCATCGCACGCTTCCTCAGCCGCGTATGGAGGCAGGTCCACGACCTCAAGGGGCTTGCGGGCGACCAGGGGCTGTGCCAGGAGGCCGCAGGCAGCGCAGGTGCCGCTCCCGCCGCCGAGGTCGAGAAGCAGGCGGCTGTGCTGCGTCGCGAGCGCCATCGGGTCGTCGGCAAGGTCGTCGACGACATCGAGCGCAACAACTTCAACACGGCGCTCGCCGCCATCATGGAGCTCTCGAACGCGGCAGGCGACTACCTGCGCAAGGCCCCGTGCGAGGCGCGTGCGGGAAGCGGGCCCTTGAGTGCGCTTGACGCCGAGGTCGCCGAGGTGCTTGTGAAGCTGCTTGCCCCCATGGCGCCGCACTGGGCGGAAGAGCTGTGGCAAACCGCGCTCGGCCACGACGGCTCTGTCCACACGCAGGTTTGGCCGGACTTCGACCCCGAGCAGGCGAAGGCCGACGAGGTCGAGCTTGCGGTGCAGCTCAACGGCAAGGTCCGCGCACGCATCACGGTTGCGGCCGATGCCGTGGAAGAGGCCGTCAAGGCGGCAGCCCTCGCGGCCGTCGAGGCGCAGCTGGAAGGCAGGCAGGTCGCAAAGACCGTCGTCATCCCCGGTCGCCTCGTGAACATCGTCGTCAAATGAGCCGCGGGTGTCAGCGTGTGACAGGGGGCCGTATAACTTGCCACACGCCCAACGACGACAGGCGGCAGCGGGTGTTGCGTGTGACAAGTTATACGGCCCCCTGTCACATGGCCGAAGGATTGCGGGTCAAGCCCGCAATGACGTGATGCGAGGCACGGGGAGGCATATCCCGCGACACCCGGTGTCAAGGGGGTGACAGGGCCCCCTGTCACACAGGGAAAGAAAACGGATTGGTGATATGACAGAACAAACGAACACAGCATATGGCAGCCCCGTCAGCCCCGGCAGCGGCAGCGGCAGCCCCGCCGCCGACAGCCCCGGCAACTCCGCTGGCAGCGGCAGCACCGGCAAGCCCGGCAAGCGGAAGCGCAAGACGGGGCCTACCGTGCTGGGGATCTTGCTGGCGGTGGTCCTGGCGGCCGTCGCCGTCGTCGGTCTGACGAACCTCGTCGTCATGAAGTCGGGAGGCAGCAGGATCGTCAGCACTTCCGAGGCGGCAACCCACGGGGCCCAGTGCATCCTCGTGCTGGGCGCGGCGGTCCATCCGAACGGCACCCCGTCCGGCATCCTGCAAGACCGGCTTGATGTGGCGATCAGCCTCTACAAGGCCGGGGCCGCCCCGAAGATTATCATGAGCGGGGACCATGGGACCATAGAGTACAACGAAGTGCTTGCCATGAAGAACTACGCCATCGCCCAGGGAGTGCCGCGCGAAGACATCTTCTGCGACCATGCGGGCTTCTCGACCTACGAGAGCATGTACCGGGCACAGCGCATCTTCGGGGTCGAGCGGATGGTCGTGGTCACCCAGACCTATCACCTCTACCGTGCGCTCTACGCGGCCAACGGCCTGGGCATCGACGCCGTAGGGGTCGCGAGCGAACTGAGCACCTATGGGGCACAGCGCTGGTTCGACACCCGCGAGATACCTGCCCGCACCAAGGACTTCTTCAAGACCCTCGTGAAGGCGCCCCCCACCTTCGACGGCGACCCCATCAGCCTCGACCAGTCAGGCGACGTAACCGAAGAGTAGGAGGTTGTACCCGCCCCCGCCCCCACCCCTGCCGTCATTGCGGCCCGCCCCCCCGCCCCGCCCCCGCCCTGCCGTCATTGCGGGCTTGACCCGCAATCCGATCTACTCCGATCAGATATGGACAACAACTAACTCCCATCATGTCCTGTTCAACCCGTTTCGCACTGATTTTGGGAGTTATCGCAGCAAAAACGAAGTTGTGTATGAATTTTCGGCAGGGGCCAGCGGAAATTCACGTCAAAACGCCATTTTGCCGTGAACCTCTGCCATTTTTTGTGGTTTTTGGAAAAAAATCCATACACAAGTTCAATTTTGCTGCAATAACTTCCGAAATTGTGCGAAACGAGCGAGGCGGGCACCTTTTTTATACAGCCCGGACGGGTATTCCTTGCAGTTATTCCATTTCGACAAAAAGGTTGCTTCTTCTTTTAGCCTGAGTTATTATATGCGAGCAAATTCTAATAGAATATAAGGCTAGAGGTAGCAAACGAGACTAGAGGTAGTTGTATAGGGGTGTAGTTTCGTTTGGGGGTAGAGTCTTATGTTGTCTCAAAAGAAGAGAAGCGTGCGTGTGCGCGCCTTCGTCCAAGTGTTCGTCGCAATTCTTCTGGTGCTCGCCTGGCCCGGCCTTCTGCCGAACAGCATGAACGGCGCCTACGGGGCGGAATCCACCAACATCATCGAATTCGAGCGGGGAAACCCGGTCTACAGCGCATGGGTCGACCTTGACACCGCGCGCAAGGACCTGGGCCTGCCCGAGACCCTGCGTGCCGTGTGCGAGCTCGCCGTGCCCGCCGCGCCTGCCGCGGAAGACTCCCCGGAAGGCTTCCGGCAGACCGCGCCCGTGCCCGACGACGAAGGCAACTTCGACTACTACTGGTACGGCTACGTCGCGCCCCGGGACGCCGAAGAGCTGCACGCCGCCGGCCAGCCCGTCATCTACACCATATACTACGCCGACGATCGCGAGGCCTTCCGCGTGCACGGCACCTACAACGGGGAAAACGAGGGCTTCTACGCCTGCGACGAAAAAGGCGACATCACCGGCATCGTCATAGACGTACCCGTGACCTGGCGCGGCATTTACGACGCATCCAGTGAGGGCCCCTATGCCCTCATCGCGAAGATCGACGGCTTCAACTACCTGGGCGACATGCCCACCGTAGAGGTCACAGTCAGCGCCCAGCCTTTAGAGTCGGGCCTGCATGAGGAAGGACACGACCACGAGGACGCGGAATATGAGTATACGGGCAAGAAGGGTTATGGCGAAGAGGGCGACGTCGCTTTCGGGGATGTACCTGCTCCTGAGGTAAATGCTGTTCCCGAGGGCGACGTCGTCTACGTCCCCGACACCCTGAACGCCACCGACACCCTGAACGCCCCCGACCTGGCCGACCCCGCAGCCGCCGAGGCCACCCAGGCCGCGCCTCTTGCTGCTAATGGCGAGGGCATACCCATCATGCCGCTGGGCATCGGGCCCAACGGCGGCGGCGCAAACGATGTTGCCCAGGACAACTGGATGCTCGGGCGCGCTCCCACATCGGGAAACGGACAGTACTACAATTCACAATACAACAACGACGTGCGCCTTCCAGGCTCCTGGATTGACTACGTGAACACCATCTGGCACAACAAAGGCGTAAACAAGTTCGACTGGACGGCTCCTGAAGACACCGGTGCCCACACCTATAACGGGGTTCGTTGGGCTTGGAAAGGTACGGTTGGAAACGGAAACAACGGGGCAGCCAACAAGAACAACAACAACACCACCGTCACACCAACCACCGATCCCCTCTGTATCCCAACCTATACGGGGACCAACCCGAGGGTGTATACGGTTTATTCCGGCGAGCAGCTCAGATGGGCTTTATCAGAGACTACCAATACCAGCACAACTGCTATGACCATCCAGCTGGGTGCGAATATCGATTTGAACGGCAACAACTTCAATTGGGGGCTGGTTCAGCGCCAAATTGCCGGCACGGTTACGCTTACGAGCACACCGGGCAACCACTTCACTATCTATAACATGGGCATCCTCCAGACCACTTTTGGCAATAGTTCGGGAACACCTGCCGGTGGCGGCGACAGCGTTGGGCTGTACAGCTCGGGCAGGAATTCATACGACGACGGTTCACTAAATGCGACACGAAACTTCCAGCGCTTCTCGATGGAGACCTGCAAGGTCGTTGCGGGGCAATCAATGACCTACGTAGGTTCGGATGGCACTTCCGGAATCTCGGGCTCTTCTGTTCTCGGTCAGCACACATCACAGTCGGGAACCGTGAGCGATGTGCATGTGCTGAAGTCACTGGTCTTTGGTGTGCGCCAGGATTACCCGAATCAGTCGGGGCCCATGAACGGCACTCAGGGCTCAGGGTCGACCTTCGGCACACAGATATTCATGACGGGCATCTCAAACAATTCCTCCGTAACGGGCTCATCGACCATTAGCAACTGTTCGGTAGAGGGCAGCTTTGTCTACGGGCGCGAACACGTCATCAGCTTTATGCGCGGGGTAAGGAATGGCACCGTGAGCAACTGTTATGCGGTGGACAACCTTATCTGCGGCACGGCACAACATTCGGCAGCCTTTATGTCTTGTGCAACGAGGGGCACAGCGGTCAATATTACGAACTGCTTTGCATCTTCGGAAATGTATGGGTCCTTGCAGGTTTCAGGTTTTGTCGCCTTCTATGACCCCACGAACATAACCAATTGTTATTCAACGGGCAAGCTGGAGGGCTATCAGTATTTGGGAGGCTTCTATACGGCGGCGAATACAGCCAACGGAGTCACCATCGAGCGCTGCTATTCCACCACTCTGGTGGGCTTGCGTACCAACCCTGCCCGGCAAGGCGGCTTCTATGCGGATATGTATAACGGGCAAGCCAGTGCTGATGCACAAACGAGAACAAGTCACGTGCTGCGCGACGTCTATGCGGCCGGCGAGGTGGGCAACTACGACGTGAACCTGAACGGCCCGGTCAACGTGGGTGGCTTTGCCTCTATGAGGCATGACTTGAGCCGAATGATGCAAAACTCGGCCAACGGTTCTGACACCCCCAACAACAGGATCCAGTACTGCTACTACGACAAGCAGACCACCGCCATGCGCGAGTGGACCGTG
>Ga0082212_10000093_pt1 | contig 125391 bp, 107 predicted proteins | sample TergutNt197P3_FD_71548 | JGI IMG/M metagenome (GOLD analysis project Ga0082212, IMG submission 71548) | Neocapritermes taracua P3 segment gut microbial communities from Petit-Saut dam, French Guiana - Nt197 P3 | ecosystem: Host-associated > Arthropoda: Insects > Digestive system > Gut ...
TCCAGGATATCGACACGCTGAAAAAATCTTCGTCGCTTGGTTTTTCTCCCCTGTAAACCGTGTTGAAAAACCCGGCGTTTATGCCGCAATATCCGAGTTCCCTTATGTAATCCGAACATATGGGGCTTTTTATCGTCTCGGGCTTTATATTTTCCACCCTTGTTTTTATCACGGTGAAATCGTCCCGTTCGAACAGCGCATAACTCGCTTCATGTTTTTTAGCAGTTTCGCAGCCCGGCAAAAAAACGGACGCAAGAAACAAAAGCATCAACAATTTTTTCATGTTTTCATATGAGTTTATCGAAAACATCGTCAATCGATACTACCAAGTCGTCGAATATCGATGTCTTGAATTCTTTTGTCACGGTTTTGTCTTCAATGGTTTCATCGTCCATTATCATTTCGATTTCTATTTCGGAATACTGATGATATATGTTTCCCAATTCATATTTGCCGCCATTTAAAATATATGTTTCAATCGAGCGGCTTTGGACATCGACTATCCAATATTCAGTTACGCCGAGCAGCTCATATATATCTTTTTTTGCGCTCTTGTCGTTTTTGGCCGTACTCGGCGAGAGCACCTCGACAACCAAATCCGGCGCACCGTATATGCCGTCCGGCTTTATGATCTCGGGCTTGCACACAATCATCACGTCCGGTATCAACCTGTCTTTTTTGTTCTTGTCGGGCAGGATCATGTTTTTTATCTTGTCAAGGCGTATGTATCCGCCGTCGGCAAATACCCTGCATTTTTTGTTTTTCAAATAGTTTGCGAATATTCCATAAATATTGCCCATAGAGCCAAGATGGTTGATGGAAGGCCGAGGCGCCATATATGTTATTTTGCCTTCGATTATCTCGCAGGGCCTGTGATCATCTTCAAAATTATAGTTTTGCATAATAAAATCCCTTTTTAATCTTCGATTTGCGAAAAGGCGTCGATCGTTTTTTGGAGCTCGCTTTCCATTTTGTCCTGTATCTTCTCAAAAGCGGAAACGATCGGGTCTCCTTTGTAAACGCTGGCGAGTATAATGTCGAAACAGCCGCCCCAGTTGTATATCGGCCCGAAATCGTAACTCGCGTTTTCGCAGATTATATCGAGCATTTTCTCGGAATATTCGTCCCTTGTGAATTTTGTTTTCAGCGTGACCTCATACTGCGCGGGAGTGGAGGTGTATTTGCCCGCCGCCGCGAACGCCTCGATCAGCGTTCCCGTCCTCTCGATGTTTTCGTTTGTTTTGGGCACAGCCACCGCCACCGCGCCCCACGGATTGCAATAGGAATAATAGCTCTCCTGGCCCGCGTCGAGCTTGGGCATGGGCAATATCCCGAAATCGTATTCCATATCCCTGAAAAGCGAAAGGTTGCCGGTGGTCTGGGTCAAAATGAGCGTCCTGCCTTCGCGGAACGGGGGGCCTTCCTCATAAGAGCGGTACTGCGGGTCCACGTACCAGTCGTTTCCGGCAAAAAGATCCGCGAGCTTGTCTATTACTTCATAGCTTTTCGGGGTTCCGAGCGTTATCTTCGGATAGCCGTTTTCTATCGAGATTATATTTTGCCCGAATCCGCGGTAAAAGCAGACTGCGGTCATGCCCTCGGTTATCATGCCGTAAAAATCGCCCATTTCGTGCTTTCCGTCCCCGTCAAGATCCCTTCCCTTGTCTTTTATTATCTCCGCCAGCGCGTCGAGGGTCCAGTTTCCGTCCAATGCTTTCTGGTAAGGGTATTCGAGCCCGTAATCCATGAACAGCTGCTTGTTGAACATCATCAAATACGGGCTCAGAGTGAAGCGCGGGGTTATGTCGCCCGTGGGAAAATAGAACTTCCCGTTTATCGTCATGTCCCGCGAGGCGTATTTGCTCCACCACGGCTTTGACATATCCACATTCGGGATCAGGTTGAAATCGTATATGGAACCGGTTTGGGCCAAACCGCGCGTCACATTCTGGAAATCGCCGATGACGATATCGAACGAATTGTCCCCGCTCGCCACGGATTTTTGGGTTTTGTTTGTCATGTCGCCCACATCGTCCAAAATGGTGTACGCTATTTTTATATTGTATTTGTCCTCTATCAGGCGGTCCCTTTTGTAGAGGGCATCGTTTATGGGCTCGCCGGTTTCTTCCTCCTCGGGGGCCTGGCGTATTTCGAGCGTCTGGTTCGGGCGGTTCGAGGTCCAGAATTTGAATTCATAGCCGCCAAAGTCCGCCTCGGGAAGAGAAGCGAGCACGGAAACCGCGTCAAGCGCCGTTTCGGGCTCTTCTGCCGCGCCCAAATCCTCCAATGGCTTGTTTTCATCCTCAAAAACGGTTCCGCCGCCTCCGTCTGCGCAGGACGCGGAGACAAGCGATAGAACAAGCGCGATGGCCAACAATATTTTTTTCATTTTTTTCACCCTTTTTTATCAATGAATTTCCACCCTAAAAAATTCTATACGGCAAACCCGCGTTTTTTGTAGGATTATCCGGGAATTTGCTCCATGCGGCTGCCGCTTCATCTTCGCTTATGATCGTCTTTTCCCCGTCCTTTATGCGATAATACCGCGGATTTGGCAAAAATTCCATCTTTTCCTCGTCGAAATCCTCGATTCCGATCATCTCGATCAAAATCAAAAGCTCGCCGTCCTGCCATGTGTTGAGCGAATAGGAAGCGGAAAAACTGTTCTCCGCTCCGCTGCTGCCGTTTATGTATATCGTCCCGTTTTTGTCGATTCCGCACCGGTGCCTCGACCAGTACGCGCCAACTAAAACAGGGCCGCCTCCGCGCAGCGCATATATGGCGGACACCGCGTAATCCTCTTCCGAAATGACAAGAAGCTCCGGTTTGCCGTCGCCGTTTATATCCCGTATCGCATAGCCCGCGGCGGTGCCGAACAGCTCGAAGAGCGAATATTCAAGCTCGTTCATCGGTTGCCCGCCGCCCATGCCCAGTTCGATTTTCATATCGGCCAAAAACTTTTCAATCGCCTCGTCCATGTCGCTTTCGGTATTTATGTAATCCCGGTAACAGCTGACAATCATTTCATATGGATCTCCAATATATGCGGGATTGTCGTCTTCGGCGTGTTCCGGCGAATACAAATCCAAAAACCGCAATATTTCATCTTCCGAATAGATATATCCGTGGTCTATATATTCGTCCGGGTATATATCTATTACGCTCACCGGGTAGCCGGGAACCACGATGCAGCCCTCGAAAAGGCCGTAAATCAAATCGTCATATTCCTCCCCGGTGACATTTCGCCCGTTGAATGTGTATGCGGCCCCATTATCGTAATTTTCCGAATATACTGCGATTTTCTCGGCGGCATCGGAAAGATTCCCGCTCAGAGAGGTTTTTTCGTCCGTCTTATAGACTGTGAAAATATAATCGTCCGACGATGCGTCAAGGCAGGTGAAACGATAGGCCAAGCCGTCGTCGCCGGGGGCGGCGCGGTACAGGGTCGGCCCGTTTCCGTAATGGAGCAGCCCCTCGAATATTTTTCGCGGGCCGTTTTTTGCTGCGGCGTAAATGCTGACAAGAGACGAGGCAAGCACGGATTCGCCGCATATAAAAAGCTCGGGAATTCCGTCAAAGTTCAAATCGGCAAGCCTTATATCCGAGATATATCTCGGGTATCGGCTGTCATAGTCGTCGGAGCTTTCCCAGTCGAAATTTTCTATGTACCCTTGAGTTTCCAAAAGCAATTCCAGATAAATTTGTTTCCACGACAAACTATCGCCGACATCCGCGTTATTGTCCGGACCGGGCAATTCACCCTGTTCAACTTCCATTTCGCCGGAAGTTGAATCTTCTGTTTCCGCTTCCGCCGTGTTAGATTCTTTTGTTTCGTTTTGGTTTGCTTTCGTTTTGGCTTCGGGTTGGACTTCGGGATCGTCTGTTTGCGGCAAAATGTTTATGTGACAGCCTTCAGCCATCAAAAGAACAAAGCAAACAAAAATTATCAAAACTGTTTTTTTCATTTGTTTATTTCCTCCAAAAATAGTTTTCAATGGAACGAGGGGACGAGTTTTCAGCGGAACGAAGGAAACGACAATTGACAACTGAAAACTGACAACTAATCACTTGAAACCCCTGGTTGACCATGCATTCGTGGATTCCGGGGACAATATGTCCAAAAGTATCGATGAGTATTCCCACAGATACCACTTGCCGTCTTTCGCCTGGCGCGTGGCGACGGGGCGCGGGGAGTCCGCGCCGCCCGATTTCAAAAACAGCTTGGCATAGCCCGCAGTGGCGTAGCTGTGCGGGTTTTCGCTCACGCTCACCGTGTACGGCTTGGTCGGGGCGTATTCGTTTGCCGGGTTCGCTCCGTCGAAGTACGAGGCTCCAAGATATCCCGCTTTTTTGTTTTGCGCCATGCGGGTCGCGAGAAACTGCATGGCGGGAACTCCGAGCGGTTCCGGCCCTTTCAGATAGTTGATCATCGCGACGCATTCGTCTTTGTTCAAGGGATATACGCACAGAGCCGCGGCAAACAGCGCCGCCGTTTCAAACGGCGTCGAAAGCTGCGCCTGCGGAAGCGCGGTAAATTCCGCGAAGCTCTCCGGCATCGAGGCGAAACTTACCTGCACCGTTTTGCTGCCTTTTGTGGCTGCGCTGCCCGCCGCTTGATTCACGGCTTCCGCCGCTTTGTTTTTTAGTTTGTCGAAAAGATCCATTGTTTTGCCCTCCCGCTTTTAAATTTATTTTAATTTGCCTGCCCTTTTATTATATTACACTTTTCAAAATAATTCAAGATGTATTTGTATCGTCGCGTTGGCAAATTTTAAAAAAGGCTTGAAATTTTTGCGAAGATGCTGTATAATGATTAATGAAAAATATGGAATTGAATACATACATGAGGTTAAAAAATGACAAAACACAAAAAAAGCTGTTCCATCTCTCTCGTTTTTGCATTGCTGGCGCCGCTGTTTTTCGCTATGGCGGCATTTGCAGCGTCTCCCTCTGTTCCGTACATATTTGTGGATTTTGCGCCCGCGATAAACGAAGGCAGCACGATAGAAGGCCATATTTGGTTTGACGGCGAGCCGGGGGATTGCGGCGCCTATGCGGTGACAATGGCGCTTCAGGTGACCCGGGACGGGCAGACATGGGGCCCCAAGCCCACATATGCCAATCCGTCGGTCGAAGTAAATGCGGGCGGATATTTTTCCTGCCTGTTCGTGACGGGCGGCTATGACATCGAGGCCCAGCGGCTGTTTGTCTGGCTGATCCCGCGCGATTTTATACCCGACGGCGATTTCGCCAAAACGGAAGCCGCCGCTTTTGACAAAGCGGTCATCGAGCGCTATGATGACGGGCGCGTGGAAATCAAGCACACCAAAGAAGAGCCGCCGCCCAAACCCGAAAAAATATTCCCCGTCCAGAAGAAACCCTCTGAAACCGACAAACTGTCCATCTGCTATTCGCCGTACACCAACGGCTTGTCGCCGGAAACAAACAGCTTTGTCCCCATGGAGCAGATGCGCTGGCAGCTGAACCTCATTTATCCCTATGCGGACACCATACGGCTATTCGGCGTTTCGGGGGAACTCGAGAAGATATTCAAGCCCGCGAAAGAGGAATACAAAATGCGCGTGATCGCCGGATGCTGGATCGATTCGAGGTATTCCGAGCAGCAAATATACGCGGAGCTGGACAAATTGATCGAGCTCGCTAACGCCGGCTATGTGGATATAGCGGCGGTCGGTTCCGAAACGATACACAGGGGCGATTTTTCGGCTGACGAACTTATCATATATATGCAGTATGTGCGCGAGCGGCTCAATGACGAAAATATTCCCGTCGGCACTTCGGACACGTCGGCCGCATTTTTGAAAAACCCAAAACTGGCGCGGGCCAGCGATGTCATTTTATGCACCATATATCCGTTTTTTTCGAATGTCACAGCGGATAGCGCCTTAAAAAACTTAGAAGAGACCTACGAGCGCGTGAAAGCGGTCTCGGGCGGAAGGCAGGTCATCATATCCGAAAGCGGATGGCCGACCGAAGGAAGCCCCGAAGGCCTGGCGATCCCGGGCATCGGCGGCGCGAAAAAATTTTTCGAAGAAACGTATAAATGGTCGAGGGAAAAAGATGTCGAAGTGATTTTTTTCAGCGAGATAGACGAAGCTTGGAAAGTCGAAGGCCAAAATGGGGACATCGGCGGACACTGGGGGCATTTTACCTCGGCCGGAATGCTCAAAGACGCATATTTGCCGGTGTACAAGTCGATATCGCCGGTTCCCGTATTGGACGCGGCGGCGGTGGAATGGGCAGAAGAGGCGATATTGGAACTGGTAGGGCAGGGGATAGCCGATCCAAACGGGCCTTCGCTCTATGCCCCGCTCGTCCCGATAACGAGGGGCGACTTCATACATTACCTCGTGAAAGCACTCGGGCTGGAAGCCAAAACGGGGCAGGCGGGAGCGACTTTTTTGGACGTGGACGAAAACATCTATTACTATTTCACCATGGGTTCGGGGCAGAAAGCGGGGCTCGTCAAAGGCACGGGCGATAATTTTTGCCTGCCCGAATCCGACATCACGCGGCAGGACATGTTCACCCTTATTCACCGCGCGCTCGAATACGCCGGAATGAATTTTCACGGAAGCGAAACCGCGCCTGGCAGATTCGGCGATTGGGGCGAGGTCGCGGATTACGCCAAAGAAGCCATATCCGCGCTGGCAGAAAGCGGCCTGGTGCTGGGGGATCAAAACGGCAACGTGAACCCGGCCCAAAACGCCACGCGCGCCGAAGCCGCCGTGCTGCTTTACAGGGTACATAATCAATGAAATTTCAAGAAAGTTTGAAGAACAATATGGAACACAAAACGGAAAAAGAAAAACTCTTCGAATACATAGATTCAAAAAAGCGGGAAATTGTCGAAATCCGCCGGCATTTGCATATGCGCCCCGAACTTTCTTTCAAAGAATTCGAAACGGCGGAATACATATGCAAATTTTATGAAAAATACAAAAACGGCGAAATCGAATGGCTTCGGCATCCGGTCGGCCAAAACGGGATAGCCGTAAAAATAAAAGGCGGTTCGAAGAAGGCCGGAAAAAAATCCGGAACATTGGCCATACGCGGCGATTTCGACGCCTTGCCCGTCAAAGAAGAAACGAATTTGCCGTATTCTTCCACAAATCCCGAAGCGATGCACGCTTGCGGGCACGACGCCCATACGGCCATACTCCTCGAAACCGCGGATGCGCTGATAAATATCAAAAAGGAGCTTTGCGGGGATGTCGTGATCATCCACCAATACGCGGAAGAAACTCCTCCCGGGGGCGCGAAAGCCATGATCGAGGACGGGGTTCTCGAAAATGTGGACGCGATCATCGGAGGCCATGTATGGGCGCAACACGAAACAGGCGAAATTTCCGCGCATCCGGGAATGGCCATGGCCGGGCGCGCATATTTCAAAGCGGTCATAACGGGCAAAGGGGGGCACGGCTCGCAGCCGCAGGAATGCATCGATCCGATTTTGGCGGCAAGCCATTTTGTCGTGGCTGCGCAGTCGATAGCAAGCAGGAATTTGAGCCCTTTGGAACCCGCAGTCGTAACTTTCGGGCGTTTTGAAGGTTTGGGGAGCTTCAACGTGATACCCAACAGCGTAGTTCTGGAGGGTGATGTCCGATCCTGCTCCGAAAAAACCGGAAAATTTATCGAGAAACGCTTCAAGGAAATCTTGTCGGGGATTTCGGGGGCTCACGGATGTTCATTCGAGCTTTCCTACAACAACGATTATCCTCCTGTCATAAACCACGGCAGGTTTGCCGAATTTGCGGAAGAATTCGTCAGGGGAAATTTGGGTCTTGGATTGAAAATGCGGCAAAGCGAGATAACGATGGGCTCGGAAGACTTTGCATATTATCAGCAAAAAATACCCGGGCTTTATGTTTTTTTCGGGGCAAAACCGAAAAGCGGATTTTTCCCGCACCATCACCCGAAATTCGATATTGACGAAAATTGCCTGATTGGCTGCGTCAAATTTTTTGCCGGTTTCGCCGCAGATTTTTTGAAAGGTGAAAAACATGGAATATAGCCTGGGGATCGACATAGGCTCGACTACAGTCAAAGCCGTCATATTGGACGAAAACGACGAAATCGCATACAAGCGCTATGAAAGGCATTATTCGAAAGTAAAGGAAAAAACCGCCGAGCTCATAGAACTCGCAAAAGACATATTGGCCCAAAACGAAATAAAAATAACGGTGACCGGTTCGGCGGGGCAGGGAGTCGCCCAAATATGCGGCTTTGAATTCGCGCAGGAGGTTTTCGTGACCGGTGAAATGGCGAAAAAATATTACCCCGACGCGGATTGCGCAATCGAGCTCGGAGGCGAAGACGCCAAGATCATATTCATAAAAAACGGGCTCGAAGAGAGGATGAACGGTTCGTGCGCCGGAGGTACCGGCTCTTTCATCGACCAAATGTCGCTTTTGTTAGACGTCACAAATGAAGAACTGGACGCCCTCAGCCTCAAAGCCGAAAAAACGCACGCCATAGCTTCGCGATGCGGCGTTTTCGCCAAAAGCGACATACAGCCGTTATTGAACCAAGGAGCAAAAAAAGAAAACATCGCCGCGAGCATTTTCCAGGCGGTGGTGGACCAGACGATAACCGGGCTGGCGCAAGGCAGGGAAATATCCGGAAAAGTGCTCTTTTTGGGAGGCCCGCTGCATTTTTTTTCGGGATTGCAAAAAAGATTCATGGAAAGCCTGAATTTGTCCGAAGAAAACGCGATATTTCCCGAAACGTCCCTTTACGCGGTAGCCTTGGGGGCGGCGCTTTCGGCGAAAAATTGCAAAGTGTCATACAGATTCGAAGACATAATGCGCCTTTTGGAAGAATTTGCCAACGCGCCCAAAAACATCCGGCAAACAGAGCCGTTGTTTGAAAGCGAAGAGCAATACGAAGAATTCAAAAAACGCCATTTGGAAAGAAGTTTGAAAGAAGCGGATATACGCGAATACGAAGGGGATGCCTATTTGGGCATCGATTGCGGGAGCACCACGACAAAAATAGTTTTGACAGATGGAAAATGCAATATTTTGTTTAGCCATTATGCCGCAAATTCCGGAAACCCTCTTGGGATAATATTGGAACAGCTGAAAAATATAAGGAGAGCGTGCGGGGGGAAAATAACGATAAAAGCGGCGGCGGCCACGGGATACGGGGAGGAACTCATAAAAAACGCCTTTTTGGCTGACTACGGGACGGTGGAGACAGTCGCTCATTTCAAAGCCGCCAAGCATTTCGACGAAAAAGTGGACTTCATTTTGGACATAGGCGGGCAGGACATAAAATGCTTCAAAATAAAGGACGGAGCCATAGACAGCATAATGCTAAATGAAGCCTGTTCTTCGGGATGCGGCTCGTTTATCGAAAATTTCGCCAAAAGCATGGGATATACAGTCGAAGATTTTTGCAAGGAAGGCATATACGCCAAAAACCCGGTGGATTTGGGTTCGAGGTGTACGGTTTTCATGAATTCCTCGGTAAAACAAGCGCAAAAGGAAGGCGCTTCGATAAAAGACATTTCGGCGGGGCTTTCAATGAGCGTGGTAAAAAACGTCCTTTATAAAGTCATAAGGATAAACGACGCTTCCGAACTCGGCGAACGCATAGTGGTCCAGGGCGGAACTTTCCTGAACGACGCGATACTCAGGGCTTTCGAAAAAAAGATCGAAAAAAACGTGACGCGCCCGAATATAAGCGGATTGATGGGGGCTTTCGGGTGCGCGATCTACGCAATGGAAAAAGCGGAAAAAGACAAATTGCAAAAAAGTTCGATTTTATCGTCGGAACAGCTCGATGAATTCTCAAATATTTCAAATTCCGCGAATTGCGGCCTGTGCGCAAATAAATGCGCGATAACTGTAAACAAGTTTTCAAACGGATCGCGATACATTTCGGGCAATAGATGCGAGCGTCCTCTCGGAATCGGGGAAGGCGAAAAACTGCCCGAAATGTACGATTTCAAACTGGAATATATCAAAAGCACAATAAAATCGGGGCAAAAAGACCCGGGCAAAAAAACGGTGGGGATTCCTCTCGGGCTGAATTTTTTCGAAATGCTGCCCTTTTGGCGCGCTTTGTGGACAAATCTCGGATTTAACGCGGAGATTTCCGATATATCGTCGAGAAAACTGTATCAGTCGGGCCAAAATTCAATCCCTTCGGATACGGTATGCTATCCGGCAAAACTCATGCACGGGCACATAGAAAACTTGATAGAAAAAAGCGCCGCCCACATATTTTATCCCTGCATGACATACAACACAGACGAAAAAAAGGGCGACAATCACTACAACTGCCCCGTAGTCGCATATTATCCCGAAGTTTTGAAAGCGAACATGGACCGCTTGCAAGATATAAATTTCATGATGCCGTATTTTGACATTTCGAACAAAAGGAGGTTCACAAAAAAATTTACGGAATATTACGATGCCGTTTCGGAAAAGCTCGAACCCAAAAGCAAAAAAGCCATAAGGAACGCGATAAAAAAAGCATATAAAAGCCAGGCGCTTTATCATGAAGTCATGCTGGCCGAAGGCGAAAGAGCGGTAAAATCTTCATTGGAAAACAACCAAAAACTGATCGTGCTCTGCGGCAGGCCCTATCACGCGGATCCCGAGGTAAACCACGGGATAAACAAAATGATAGCTTCGCTCGGATGCGTGACGATAAGCGAGGACGCGGCTTCCGCGATGAATGAAACAAAAACGAAAACAAATATCTTGAACCAATGGACATACCACGCAAGGCTTTACAGTGCCGCCGAGTTTGCATCCAAGTATGAAAATGCCGAACTTGTCCAGCTCGTTTCGTTTGGCTGCGGGATAGATGCGATCACTTCGGACGAAGTCCGCGCCATACTCGAAAAAAATTCGAAATTTTACACTCAGATAAAAATAGACGAGATAAACAACCTCGGGGCGGCGAAAATCAGGATCAGGAGCATGCTCGAAGCAAGCGGGGAAAAGCGCGTATGAGAAAAGATTTCAAAATTCTGATCCCCGACATGCTTCCCGCGCATTTCAAGCTCATAGGCAAAATAATGGAAAATTACGGCTATGACGTGGAACTGCTGGAAAATACGGGCCCGAAAATCGTCGAATGGGGTTTGAAAAGCGTGCACAACGATACTTGCTATCCCGCCCTTTTAGTCATCGGGCAATTTATCGAAGCGTTGAAATCCGGCAGATACGAAACAGACAAAACTGCGCTGATGATAACGCAGACGGGAGGAGGGTGCAGGGCCTCAAATTACATATATTTGCTTAAAAAAGCGCTCATAAAAAACGGTTACGGGCAAATACCGATCATTTCCCTGAATTTTTCGGGATTGGACAAAAAATCGTCCTTCAAGTTCACGATCCCGATGGCTTTCCAGCTCGTATATTCGGTTGTTTTGTGCGACCTCGCCATGCTCTTGTACAACCAGTGCAAACCCTATGAAATAGTCCGGGGCAGTTCCGAAAATGCGCGGGAAGAAGCGTTTTCGATGTGCTGCGGGCTGTTCAAAAAAGGGAAAATGGTTTCGTACAAATCCGTAAAAAGCATGTACAGGGATATAATAGAAATTTTCGGCAAAATCGAAAGAAAAAGCGAAAAAAAAATAAAAGTGGGGATAGTCGGGGAAATATACATAAAATATTCGCCGTTTGGAAACAACGAATTGGAAAATTTCTTGCGCCTTGCGGGGGCGGAAACGGTAGTTCCGGGGCTTTTGGATTTTTTCATGTACTGCGTGACAAATTCCGTAAACGACAGAAAGCTATACGGAAACAAATTTTTCAAAGCGAAAATATACAAGATCGCATATGGCTGGCTGCTAAAAAAACAATCGGACGTCATATCCGCCATCAAAGAAAACAGCGCATTCGAGCCTCCCGCGAATTTCGGCGAAACCATGGAAAAAGCGAAGGAATACATTTCGCCGGGCGTGAAAATGGGCGAAGGCTGGCTTTTGACCGCCGAAATGATAGAACTCATAAATTCCGGGGCGGAAAATATCGTGTGCGCGCAGCCGTTCGGATGCCTCCCCAACCACATAATCGGGAAAGGCATGATCAAAAAAATAAAGGAAAAAAATCCGAAGGCGAACATCGTGGCCATAGACTACGATCCGGGAGCCACCAAAATCAACCAGGAAAACCGGCTCAAGCTGATGCTGGCTATAGCAGAACACAATTTTCAAAATTAATAAAAAATTAATAAAAACTATTTGCATTCCAAAAAAAAATTTTGTATAATGGGATAAAATAAATCAAATTAAAATCGAAGGAGTTGCGTGAGTTTATGAAAAACCCAAAGAAAGCAAGCAAAATTATCGCGATATTCATGATAGCGGCTTTGTGCCTGCCGTTTGCGCCGGCATGCGGCGCGAAAGAAGATTCTCAAGCCGGAGCGGAAAACGACGCCGCGACGGAATCTTCCCCCGAACCGGAAACCCCGGCTCCTACCGAACCTACCCCGATTGAACCCCCTACCGAAAAAGAAACCGAACCGCCCACCGATCCCCCAACCGACCCGGCCGAACTTCCCGCACCCGATGTAATAGGAAAAAGCGACTCCAACGACGGATATGAAATAATCCCCGGGGCGAGGTATTACATTTGGTCGCCAAACAGCAATTTGTACCTCACAGCAGACGGCGATTACAAATATGCGGGGCTTTCCCAGGACGACTATACCGGAAAACCGGACCAGATGTTTGTGTTCGAAAAAGTCAGGGAAGATGTGACCGACGACGGGACGGTGACCTGCATATACAAAATCAGGGCGCTGGGAACAAAAGAATCTTATGTGGACATCGACGAGGGGGCCGACGGAGTCGCCGACGGCCAGGGCGTGGTGCTCACTTCGAGCCCGGAATCCGAAGGGAGCCAGGAATGGGTTTTGAAACTGCAGAAAAAAAGCAAATTGGAAGACGACGACAAAGTGCTTCTCGACGATTTCGGGAACATCGATTTGCCGCTGTTCTCCGTCACGAACCCGGTGGCGAAAAGAAGGGTTCTCGACGTGAGCGGCGTTTCCAAAAACGCCGGCGGACTCATCCATATGTGGAGCGGCGGCACAGCGAACAACCAAAAATGGTTTTTCGAGCTTGTGGCAGACGTCGAATCGGGCAAAATAGTTCCGAGAGGCTTGCAAGAACTGGATTATTAGCAAAAAATTCGAATCGTTACGTTTGGATGGACGCTTGATTTTAATTCGGCGTTCATCACTTTGGAATAATAAAAATTAAAAGAGAGGATTTTGTTTTGGGAGAGCAGATAAAATATAAAAGGGTATTGCTTAAACTTTCGGGGGAAGCGCTGAGCCAGAACGCCAAGGGAATATTGAATTTCGAAATACTCAAAAACATCGGGCAGAAACTAAAAATATGCATAGAGGAAATGGGGATATCGTTTGGAATCGTGGTGGGCGCGGGAAATATCTGGCGTGGGACGTTCGGAAAAACCATGAACAGGGCGAGATCAGACCACATGGGAATGATCGCCACTGTGATAAACGCATTGGCCCTGCAGGACGCGCTCGGATCCGAAAGCATAGATTCAAGGGTGATGACTGCGGTCGAAATGAACAAAGTCGCCGAACCGTATATAATAAGCAAAGCGCTTTCGCACCTTAACAAAGGCAAGGTATGCATATTCGCCGGGGGGACGGGAAACCCGTTTTTCACCACGGACACGGCATCGGTCTTAAGGGCGGCGGAAATCGGAGCCGATGTGGTGCTTTTGGCCAAAAACCATGCGGACGGAGTATATTCGGCGGATCCGAACATATTTCCCGACGCCACAAAATTCGAAGAACTGGAATACAAGGACATATTGAACGATGATAAATTGCGCGCAATGGATGTCACAACGGCTTCTTTTTCAAAAGAAAACAAAATCCCGATATGGGTCATAGGCATAGACGACCCCGAAAACATAGTGAAAGCGTTGAAAGGCGAAAAAATCGGCACGCTGATAGAAAAATAATTAAAATGTTTACATGCACTTTATATTTTTCCGATATAATCGAAAATGCCGAAAATTATTTAAGGAGGACAAAACAATGAAAGCCGATCTGAAAGAATTCGAAGAAAAAATGAAAAAGCAAATTGGCGGATACGAAAATTTGCTTACCACGATCCGCGCAGGACGGGCAAATCCCGCCATACTCGAAAAAATCCAAGTGGACTATTACGGAACGCCGACGCAGATAAGCCAAATGGCGGAAATCAAAATTCCGGATGCGAGGACGCTCATAATCAGCCCGTGGGACGCTTCTAGCCTGAAAGCCATCGAAAAGGCGATAAACTCTTCTGACCTGGGGATAAATCCCATGAACGACGGGAAAATCATCAGGTTGAACCTTCCCGCGCCCACAGAGGAAAAAAGAAAAGAACTCGCGAAACAAGTCGCGAAAATGTCCGAAGAGGCGAAAGTCCATTTGCGCAACATACGCCGCGACGCCAACGAAAAGTTCAAAGACATGAAAAAAAAGAGCGAAATGAGCGAAGATGAACAAAAAAAATCCGAAAAGGATATCCAGGACATGTTGGACAAATTCATCAAGGAAGTGGATGCGGTGACGGCAAAAAAAGACAAAGAAATCATGGAAATTTGAATTATGGCGAAAAAATCGGTTTTGGAAATCGCAAGCGGCAGTCTTCCCGATCATGTCGCGATAATTATGGACGGAAACGGGCGTTGGGGCACAAAACGCGGCTTGCCGCGAAGCGCGGGCCATGCGCAGGGAGCCCAAGCGCTCAGGAAAATCGTGGAATATTGCGTGAAAATAAGATTGAAAACGCTGACCGCCTACGCTTTTTCGAGCGAAAACTGGACGCGCCCCGAAGAAGAAATCGAGGCTCTGATGGAAATATTCGACAAGCACATGGATGATTTTTTGTCAAAACTCGCCAAAAAAGACGTGGAAGTAAAATTCATCGGGGATATAGGCAAATTCGAGGAAATAAACCCTTCGATGCATAAAAAGATGAAAGATATACAATCAAAGACGTTCGGAAAAGCTTTGAAATTGAACATCGCGATGAATTACGGCGGAAGGGACGAAATAGCCGGAGCCGCAACCAGGGCGCTCGAAAAAAACCCCGGACAAAAACTCACGGCCGAAATGATCGGCGGCGAACTTTACACCGCAGGCCAAAAAGACCCGGATTTGATCATAAGGACGGCGGGGGAAAAGAGGCTTTCAAATTTTTTGCTTTGGCAGTGTGCCTATTCCGAATTTTGGTTCACCGATGTTTTGTGGCCGGATTTCACCGAAAAAACGCTGAACGAAGCCATCGTCGATTTTTCAGGCAGAAAAAGGCGCTATGGAGGAACATAGATGTTGAAGCGCATCATAACCGCAGTTGTCGCTCTATTGATTTTCATACCCGCGCTGTTTTTTTCGGAAACCGTGTTTTTCGACATATTCATAGCGGCGGGGTCATTTATCGGCACGATAGAACTGCTGCGGTGCGTGGGGATCATAAAAAAGCGCGCAATATCCGCCCCTTCCGTGTTCGTGGCTTTCATAGTCCCGATGCTTTTCCGGTATGTTTCAAATGAAGCGATAATGCTCATTGTCATCGCATATCTTTTCTATCTGCTGTATGCGGCAGTTTTCGCGAGAAAACAAAACACGACAAACGACATAGCGCTTTGTTTTTTTTCCACCGTTTTCGTGACAATATCGTTTACCAGCATAATAATAACAAGGCAGCTCCCGCACGGCGAAATCATATACCTGATGATATTTGTCGGAGCCTGGTCGACTGACACCTTTTCATATTTTGCGGGCAGGCTTTTCGGGAGGCGCAAGCTCATACCCGACGTTTCGCCCAACAAAACGATAGAAGGCGCGATCGGGGGCATCGCGTTTTGTTCGCTGTCATTTGTTTTGTACGGATATATAATAGCGCGCATAAACAACGTAGAGGCGCAACCGGACTATCTGATACTCGCCTGTGCGGGGTTGGCCACAGCCGTCGTGGCGATACTCGGGGATTTGTCCATGTCGGCAATCAAGAGAAACTATAAAATCAAAGATTTCGGGACGATATTTCCGGGGCACGGAGGCGTGCTGGACAGATGCGACAGCGTCATGGCAGTGGCGCCTGCAATCATGATCATCGGCGCGATATTCGTGAAAATAGAACAATATGGGCTATTTATTTAGCCTTTGTGCGTGAGGTGAAAAAAATCAACGTATCAATTTTAGGCTCAACCGGTTCGGTGGGCGCGCAATCGCTTGAAGTTATGGAAAAGCTCCGTGAAAACGGGGGCGACTATAATGTTTTCGCCCTGTGCGCGAATAAAAGCGTACAAATTCTTGAAAATCAAATCCGAAAATTCAATCCGGAATTTTGCGCGGTCTTCGACAAAAAATCCGCAAGCGACTTGAAAATAAAAGCGGGCGATACAAGGACGAAAATTTTGGAAGGGATGGAAGCCATAAATTTCATTTCGTCGCACCAAAAAACGAATTGCTTGATCAACGCCCTGATGGGACAGATAGGGATTGAACCCACTTTGGCTGCGATTAAAGCAAAAAAAAGCATCGGGCTCGCCAACAAAGAACCGCTCGTGGCCGCCGGCGAAATATTGATGTCGGAGGTAAAAAAGCACGGCGCGAAAATATTGCCCATCGACAGCGAGCACAATGCCATTTGCCAGTGTCTTGCAGGGGAAGAAAAAAACGAAATAGACAAATTGATTCTGACCGCTTCGGGCGGGCCGTTTTACGGCATGGATAAAAAACGGCTCGAAAATGTGACAGTAGAAGAAGCATTGCGACACCCCACATGGAAAATGGGAAAAAAAATAACCGTGGATTCCGCCACGATGATGAATAAAGGCCTCGAGCTTGTCGAGGCTTGCCATCTTTTCGGAGTTTCGCCGGATGATATCGAAATATTGATCCACAAAGAAAGCATAATACATTCACTCGTTCAATTCAAGGACAAATCCGTAAAATCCCAAATGGGGCTGCCGGATATAAAAATGTGCATACAATATGCGCTTACTTGCGGAAATGGAGGAAAAAGGGAAATCGGGGCGTGTAAAGAACTCGACTTGTCGGAAATAAAAAACCTGAGTTTTTCCAAACCCGACAATGAAACTTTCGCCTTCCCGGAACTCGCCCGCCAAGCAATGAAACAAGCAGGGACATATCCCGCGGCGATGAATGCGGCCAACGAAGCTGCTGTAGAGCTGTTTTTGGAAAAAAAGATAGGGTTTTTGGATATATTCGAATTGGTTCGAAATTCCATCGATAAACATAAAAACGTACAAAATCCGGATATATCCGATATTATCGAAACGGCGAAAGAAACGAAAAAAAATATCAGCATTGATTTTTCGGGAGGGTGACATATGGAAACCGTTTTTTCGGCTTTGAATGTAATTTTGTTCAATATCCTCATACCGCTCCTGGTTTTGGGCCTGCTCATTTTTGTACATGAACTCGGCCATTATCTCGCTGCGCGAATGTTCAATACGGCCATAAAAGAATTTGCCATAGGAATGGGCCCGAAAATATTTTCGCGCACGGGCAAAAAAACCAAGATAGTATACGCGATTAGGGCAATCCCCATCGGGGGAGCCTTGACCATGCACGGGGAGGACGAGGAATCCGAAATAAAAAACGCAGTGAGCAGAAAGCCGGTTTGGCAGAGGTTCGTCATTTTAGCATCCGGTTCCTTCATGAACATACTTTTGGGATTTGTCATAATGGCCATTTTCGTTTCCGGGGCGAAAGGTTACAATTCCACCAAAGTGAACAGGTTTTTCGAAGGGTATTCTGTTTCCAACACAGGCGAAAACATAGACGGGCGCCTCATGGAAGGCGACGAAATATTGAAAGTGAACGGCAAGTCCATAAGCGTGTACAACGATTTGTGGTTTGCCATTTTCAGGGAAGGCACGGAGCCTTTGGATATGACGGTGCTCAGGGACGGCGAAAAATTGGAATTGAAAAATGTAATTTTCCCGACTTCCATCGAGGACGGGGTGGCTTTCGGGATGATAGATTTCGAAACCCAACCCCACTCCAAAACATTTTCCGAAGTGATCCATCAAACTTTTTACCAGTCGTTTGCCACAATAGATATGCTTTGGAGCACGCTTTTCGACATGGTTACGGGAAAATACGGAATGGAAGCGGTTTCGGGCCCCGTCGGGATAACGCAGACTATCGGCAACACGGCAAAAGAAGCCACAACAAGCGACGAGGGATATAAGAGCTTGCTTTTTTTGCTCGCGTTGATAACGATGAACCTCGGGGTGGTAAATTTGCTGCCTTTGCCCGCGCTCGACGGCGGCAGAATAATATTTTTGGCGATCGAACTGATCAGGGGAAAGCCGATGAAACCCGAACACGAAGGATATGTGCATTTGGCCGGGTTCGCGCTCATGATCTTGTTCATGATATTCGTGACATACAAGGACATAATGAAACTCATAGTGGGATAAAATATGAAAATACGCAGAAAAACAAAAGAAATCAATGTCGGGGGAGTTTTGGTCGGGGGGGAAAACAAAATAAGCGTGCAATCGATGGTAAAAGCGGATCCCGGCGATTTCGAAGCGATAAAAAACCAAATCGGGGAATTCAAAGCCGCAGGCTGCGACATAGCGAGAATGGCGGTAGCGAATCAAAAAAGCGTGAAAACGATTGCAAAATTGAAGGAACTGGGGGCAAGTAACAAAGATTACGAAATTCCGCTTGTGGCCGACATACATTTCAACTACAAGCTGGCTGTTGAATCTGCGTTCGCGGGAATAGATAAAATCAGGATAAACCCCGGAAACATCGGAACTGAAGACAAGGTTAAAGCGGTCGCGGACATATGCAGGAAAAAAAAGATACCGATAAGGATAGGTGTGAACGGGGGTTCGCTGGAAGCTCATATATTGGAAAAATACAAAACCCCGAATGCCGAAGCTCTGGCGGAAAGCGCGATCTACAACATCAAGCTTTTGGAACGATTCGATTTTTGCGATATCATCGTCGCGATAAAATCATCGGATCCGAAAGTTATGGTTGAAGCGAATTTGATTGCAGCCGAAATGTGCGACTATCCGTTCCATATCGGGGTGACGGAAGCCGGACCGGCTCATATGGGGCTGATTAAAAACGCCATAGGCATAGGATCGCTTCTTTTGCGGGGAATAGGGGACACGCTGAGGGTATCGCTTACCGGCGATCCGGTTTTGGAAGTATGCGAAGGTATATCCATATTAAAATCGCTCGGCTTTTACGGCAAATCCATAGATATAATATCATGCCCCACTTGCGGGAGATGCAAAACAGACGTCATTCGGATAGCAAACGAACTCGAAAGCAAGCTATCGCCCATCGAAAAAAATTTAAAAGAAAACATGAAAATAAAAATCGCGGTAATGGGTTGCGCGGTAAATGGGCCCGGCGAGGCGAAAGAAGCTGATTTCGGCATTGCGGGGGGCAAGGATGAATTTTTGTTTTTCAAGAAGGGCGAAACGCCAAAAAAAATACCGGCTGACTCGGCTGTAGAATTTCTCGTCGAAGAAGCGAAAAGGATGACAAAGTGAAATGATAACAAAAGAACAATTCGGCAAGATATTGGCGGAGGCAAAAATGCAGACTGCCGACGTTTTGTTTTTGAAAGATTGCAAAATAAAATCGGAAAATGACAAAATCACGATATATTTGGCGCACGGCGGAAAAAATTATCTCGAAGAATCCACCAATTTCGTGAATTTGCTTAAAAAAATAATCGCGAGGGAATTCGGTTTCAACGCCGAAATCATTCTCGAGGGAATCGTCTCCCTGCATAAAAACGATGCCAAAGACAAAATAAATACTTCTGAGCATATCAAAAAAATAGAAAAAGAATTGATAGACGGGCAAAAAGAACAAAAAGCGGCGGAAAAAATCGAGAAAGAAACAAAAAAACGCGAATTGCAACAACAAAAAACCGAAAAAATAAATTCCAAAACCAACACGCTGATCGATTCGACGCCGTTGACAAAATCCATAAATCCGGAAGCGGAAAAAAATACGGTTGTTTATGAAAAAAACAGCGATATATTGACCGCGGGATACTTGAAAACAAAATTTTCGAAAAAAAAACATATTTTTTCAAAATCCGGATCAGAAGAAGAAATCGAAGCGTCCGAAATACTTCCGATCGGGGCGATAGACGAAAATTCGAGCGGATTTTTTGTTTGCGGGAAAATATTTTCGATAGAGACAAGGGATATAAAAAGGTCGAACAAAAAAATCGCAAGCATAAAAATCACCGATTACTGTTCATCCATAACCGTAAAGCTGACGGATAGCACAGATAGCGTTTCGCAGCTTTTGAAAAACATAGAAGAAAACGACTGCGTCATTATTTCCGGAGAAGCGGAATACGACGATTACGACGAAGAAATTATCGTAAAGTTGGATAGCTTGGCAAAAACCGAAGAATATGCAAATATCGATTTTGCCGAAAAAAAGAGGGTGGAGCTGCATCTGCACACCACCATGTCGAACATGGACGCCACGATAAAACCGGAAGAAATAATAAGCCACGCCTATAAAATCGGGCACAAAGCGGTGGCGCTGACTGATCACGGAAATGTACAAGGTTTCCCGGAAGCCATGCTCGCAAGCGAAAAATTAAAGTTGAAAGAAGGCGAAAGCTTCAAGATCCTATACGGGATCGAGGGATATTTGCTCGATGACACCGGAAACTTTATCGTGGGCAAAGCCAACGCCAAATTCAACGAAGACACATTTGTGATATTCGACATAGAAACCACCGGGCTTTCGCCAAACAAATGCGGCATCACCGAAATCGGGGCCGTGAAGGTAAAAGAAGGCGAAATAATTGAAGAATTCAGCACTTTCGTAAATCCCCAAATGCCCATACCGCAAGAAACAGTAAAATTGAACGGAATAACTGACGAAACCGTAAAAAACGCGCCAAAAACAAAAGAAGCGCTGAAAAAATTTTTCGATTTTGCGGGGGATTTTATGCTGGTGGCGCACAACGCAAATTTTGACATCGGATTTATAAAAAAATACGCATCCGTTTGCAAATATGATTTCACGAACCCATATTTGGACACGCTCGCAATGTCGAGGAATATAAACAAGGATTTGAAACGCCACAGCCTCGACGCGCTCGTGGAATTTTACAAAATAGAAGATTTTCAGCATCACAGGGCTTGCGACGATGCCAGGGCCCTCGCCTTAATTTTCATAAACATGGTGGAACAAATGAAATCTTTCGGTGTGCTCACCGTATTCGAAATGAACGAAATGTCGAGTTCCGCCGAAAAGCAGACATATCATATAATACTGCTCGCGCAAAATAAAACGGGTTTGAAAAATTTATTCAAAATAATTTCAGAAAGCTATTTGGACTATTTTTACAAAAAAGCGCGAATCCCAAAATCCGTCCTGGAACAATTCCGCGAGGGCATAATCGTGGGTTCGGCTTGTGAATCCGGGGAGCTTTTCAGCGCTGTGGCCGAAAACAAAAATGATGAAGAACTAAAAGAAATCGCAAAATTTTACGATTACCTCGAAATTCAACCGATAGGCAACAATATGTTTTTGGTGAATAACGGCACAGTTCCAAATGAAGAAGCCTTGAAAAAATTAAACATGAAAATCGTAGAACTCGGCGAAAAAACAAATAAACCCGTCGTGGCTACCGGGGATGTGCATTTTTTGGAAAAACACGATGAAATATCGCGCAAAATATTGTTGTCGGGAATGAAATTCTCCGACGCCGACAGGCATATACCGCTGTATTACAGGACTACGGAGGAAATGCTCGATGAATTTTCCTATTTGCCGAAAGAAAAAGCGTTTGAAATAGTGGTCGAAAACACGAACAAAATAGCCGACATGATAGAGGACGTGCGCCCTATACCGAAAGGTTCCTATACCCCGAAAATGGAGGGCGCGGAAGATCGGCTGAAAGAAATATGTTACAGCAAAGCATTCGAAATATACAAAAACCCGCTTCCGGAAATCGTGGAAAACAGGTTGGACAGGGAACTTTCGGCCATCATCCAAAACGGGTTCGCCGTTTTGTATGTCATAGCGGTGGATTTGGTCACAAACAGCGAAAAAAAAGGTTATCTCGTGGCTTCGAGGGGTTCCGTCGGATCTTCTTTCGTGGCCACTTTGGCCGGGATAACCGAAGTAAACCCCTTGCCGCCGCATTATTACTGCAAAAATAAAAATTGCGCATATTCCGAATTTGTGACCGACGGTTCGTATGGATCGGGCTATGACCTGCCCGAAAAAAATTGCCCGAAATGCGAAAACAAACTTTCCAAAGAAGGCCAGGACATACCTTTTGAAACATTTTTGGGATTCAACGGGGAAAAAGCCCCTGACATAGATTTGAACTTTTCAGGCGAAGTGCAATCCGCCGCCCATAAATACACCGAAGAACTGTTCGGCAAAGAAAACGTATTCAGAGCGGGCACTATCGGGGCGCTCGCGGACAAGACGGCTTACGGGTTTGTGATGAAATATCTCGAAGACAAAAAAATAAATTTGAACAAAGCGCATACGGATTGGCTCGTTTCTAAATGCGTGGGCGTGAAAAGGACTACGGGGCAACACCCGGGAGGCATAATCGTAGTTCCGAGGGAACACGAAATATACGATTTCACCCCGGTCCAGCATCCCGCCGACGATGTGAAATCCGGGGTGGTCACGACGCATTTCCCTTTTGAATTTTTGCACGACACGATATTGAAATTGGATTTGTTAGGCCACGATGTGCCGACAAAATATAAAATTTTAAAGGACATGACCGGGATCGACGTGCGAGATCTTCCGACAAATGACAAAAACGTGATGGAATTGTTCGTTTCCACGAAATCGATCGGGGTAAACCCAAAAGATATATGCAACGAATTGGGAACATTCGGAATACCGGAAATGGGCACGAAATTTGTAAGGCAGATGATCATGGAAACAAAACCCGGCAGTTTCGCCGATTTGCTGCAAATTTCCGGGCTTTCGCACGGAACGGGCGTATGGGTTGGCAATGCTCGGGATTTGATAAAAAACGAAATTTGCAAACTCCCGGAAGTGATCGGGTTGCGCGACGACATCATGCTGTATCTGATGCATAAAAATTTAGATCCGGGAATTGCTTTCCTCATAACCGAAAACGTGCGCAAAGGAAAAGGCTTGACACGTGATTGGGAACAAATCATGCGCGAAAACGATGTGCCGGAATGGTATATAGATTCATGCAAAAAGATAAAGTATATGTTCCCAAAAGCGCACGCTTCGGCCTATATAATAGCGGCGATGCGCCTTGGCTGGTTCAAAGTGTATAAACCGCTGGAATTTTACGCTTCATATTTTACAGTGCAGCCGGAAGGATTCGATGCGGAACTCGCGCTTTCGGATGTCGGAAATATAAAAAGTTATGTGGAAGAAATCGAAAAAAAGGGAATTGAAGCTAAGCAAAAAGAAAACGAAGTGATGACGACTATGCAGCTGGTGCTCGAAATGTACGCCCGCAACCTCAAATTTTTGCCGGTGGACATATACAAATCCGAATCCTTTGAATACAAAATAGAAAACGGAAAAATACGACTTCCGTTTTCCTCGATAAGCGGGGTGGGGGAGACCGCCGCCGAAAACTTGGCGGCGGCCAGGGAAAGTTCAAAAGGCGAAATATTTTCGATAGAAGAAATCGGAAAAAAAGCGAAACTTACAAAAAACGTGGTTGAAATATTGAAACGCAACAACGTTTTCGGGGATATACCGGAAACCGACCAGATTTCGCTTTTTTGAAATGCGGCAAAGCCGGTTGTTTTGCAATGAAAAACAGGTAACTCGATGATCCAAAACTTAAAATCAATCGTTTTTCGCAGTTTCCTCGTACCATAACAGTTCCCCACTCTCCAAGTTGTAGCTCGCGATGCCGCCGCACATCCCGATGTACAGCGTTTCCCCTATCTTCACGATCGAACTGGGAGACAACATACTCTTCCAAAATGCATCCTCCAGCAATACCTTCTCTATCTTATCTCCTTTTATTTTTACTATCTTTTTATCTGTTACTACATATACAACATCTTTTTCTTCGTAATCATAGTAAAAAGTTCTAATGCAGTCGTCCCCAAAATCTATTTCAAAGCTCTCGTCTCTTTGCCATTTGCCACCTACTTTCATGATTCTCGTTATTTTGCCTTCCGAAGTAAATATATGCGCAACACCATGTACACAATATATGATGTCTTCGTTTCCGTTTAGTATGTAAAAATCATCGGCAATAGTGTTGATTTCGTAGAAGTCATCGCCGCCATATACGCTGACATAATACAAATATCTGTTGGATATTCCTTGATCTACCGATACTATATGTCCTATTTCGTCGCCGTCGTATACAACGAACAAATGTTTTGGATATTTCATGAAATTGGTGACAACTAGCTTTTCATCTTTTTTCATGACGTAAGGCCCGTTATCTTCATCATCTATGCCCTGTATCCTCTTTAGTTCATCAAATGTCATCGGTATGTCTTTTCGGACGAAGTGATACTGGTACATCAAATCAACTATATCGAATTCGCCATTATTCGCATATAATCCATCAGAAATCGAGCCTGTATTATCATCCATCGCATTATCAGCGGAACAGGCAACCATGGCAAGGATCATGGCGCATGTTATCAAAAATAGATTTGGCTTTTTCATCGCTTTTCTCCCAAATTATCATTATTACTACTTTTTATTTTTTGCTATCGACGTAACGAACAATTTTTATTTCCATTTTTCGGTATCGAACTCAAGTCATATTTGAAGGTTACGATAGATCCTCCATACGATACTTGTGTAAACATAAATTCGGCATTTTCTTGCTTTTTAAATAGTTCTCCGCCAATCGCGGCAAATATCTCTTCCGCGTTGTAGTGAGGCGCCCCTTTATAATTTATGTTATTGATTTTGTAAAATTTGTCATTATCATCCAGCAATTTGTTAAATTCGATTAAAGGATTCACTTCAACTTTGTTGGCAGATTTACCCACGTCATACGCTACATATTGCATCGGTTCGTCAGAGAGGGGGTCAACGATATTTGATGAATGCCAATTGACTAATGCATTCGCGGCATCTCTAATCAGTTGCTGGCGCAACATCGCCGCAGCCCTGGCTTTGCCACCTGCGCCAAGCGATCCGATCACCGCATATATCTTCTCCACAAGCTCGCTGTCGTAGGACGAAACCAAATCAAGCAGGTCGCCGTCCGAATATGAATTGACGATGCCGGCGTATTCTTCCAGTATGTTTCGCTCGTTGTCCCCCAGCGTCGATGTGTCCACCGGCTCGTTTTTCGGCGGCTTCGTCACATCCGGCGTACCCACCGTGTTGCCGTCCTTGTTGTCGCTCCCGCGCTCCGTTCCCGTCCTGTACTGTTCCCGTATCGCCTCCGCTGCGTCGTGCGCCGCTTCCTTGCCTTTCTGGTCGCCCGATGCGTTCGCCGAAACCCATTCCGCAGTCGCCTTTTCCACAGCCGCTATTTCCGACGCGCTCAAATGTTCCCTATCCCAATCCGTCACCGCCAGTCCCAACGGATCCACGTATCTCACCGGGTTGTTCAGGCAATATGTGTATTGCGCCATCGTTTGCGCGTTGCCAACCGTGCCTTTCACCGGGTCTGCCGCCATGAACCGCCGATTCTCCGCGTCGTAAATCCGCGCTTTGGCGTAATATGCGCCCAAAACCGCGTCGTATGCATAGCCCGTGTACTCCGTGACGAGATCGAGTTGCCGCACTCCCATCTTCAATATGGGTTTCATCGTCGGTTCGCCCCAATCGTCGTAGCTCACGTAGCTTTCCACTTTGCCGTCCAAATTGTTTGTCAAGTAATCGGACGAACCCAGCCTGTCATGGTGATAATACAGCTTCACGATGTTTTTTTCGCCGTCGGGATATGCCTGGTTTTGCATTATGTTTCCTACGCCGTTGGGTATTCCGCATATCACCACATTGTTTTTTTCCAACCCGTATGTGTACCGATACATTAGCCCTTCTGTGCCCGATTCGTATTCCATTAACACGTTTCTCGCCCGGCTCGTGTAGTCCACGACGTAATCTTTGTGTACCACCGAATATTTTCCGCTTATTCGCTATAATCATAAAAAATTTTTGGTTTTATATTGACATATAGCCGATTATATGGTATAATGTAATTTCAACTATTTTGAAAGGAATCATCTTTATTATGGAACAAAACAAAAACAACACAAAACGTTTGACCGGTCTTGCGATATTCGGGGCGATAATTGTAATTTTGCAGCTGTTCGCCACATTCGTGAAATTCGGGGAAATTTCCATAACGCTCGCTCTTATACCCATCGTCGTGGGGGCGGCGGCTTACGGGATATTCGCGGGCGCGTTTCTCGGCGCGATTTTGGGGGGGGTCACGCTCGTCGCGTGCATATTCGGCTGGGATATCGGCGGAAATATCCTTTGGACGGCAAATCCGCTGCTCACCGCTTTGCTTTGTTTTGTCAAAGCGGGAACAGCAGGTTTTGTTTCGGGGCTTTTATATAGCTTATTTTCGAAAAAAAGCGCCAATATCGGAATCGTTGCCGCAGCGGTTGTATGCCCGATTGTGAACACAAGCATATTTTGTCTGGCGATGGCTTTGTTTTACAAAGATATTTTGAACAATTGGGCGGGGAACACGCCGGCCTTGTCTTATGTGATATTCGGGCTCGTCGGCATAAATTTTATTATAGAATTTTCCGTCAACTTGATACTGAGCCCGGTCGCGGCGCGGGTATTGAGGATAAAGAAGTTTATTTTATAGTTTTCAATTGTCAGTCAAAAAGTCGTATTATTTTACTGAAAACTCGTTTTGCTGATAACTGACAACTAATTTTTCGCTATCGCCATTTTCGACATCTGCCTCTGGGCCATGACCAGCGAATAATATATCCCTTTTTTCACCATCAATTCTTCGTGCGTACCCATTTCCGCGATTGTCCCTTTATCCAAAATTATGAGCCGGGTCGCGTTCCGCAAGGTGGACAGCCTGTGGGCTATGGCAAACGTGGTCCGGTTTTTTATGAGTTTTTGCAAAGCGTCCTGCACCAAAGCTTCGGTTTCGGTGTCTAAAGCCGATGTGGCTTCGTCCAATATCAAAATTTTGGGATCGTGCAAAACCGCGCGGGCTATCGCTATCCTCTGCCGTTCGCCGCCGGAGAGCGTGTGTCCGTGTTCTCCCACTTTGGTGTTGTATCCGTCGGGAAGCTTCATGATGAACTGATGCGCGTTGGCTAATTTCGCGGCCCGCATGATTTCGTCTTTCGTGGCTTCGATTTTGGCGTACGATATATTTTCGTATATCGTGCCGGAAAACAAAAATGTCTCCTGCAGCACCGCCCCGATTTGCGAGCGCAGGTTGTTTTGGTCGTATTCCTTTATGTTTATCCCGTCGACCGTTATCTCGCCTTCGTTGACGTCGTATAGCCTCATCAGCATATTTATCAAAGTGGATTTTCCCACACCCGATCTGCCCACTATCCCCACCATTTCGCCCGGCTGCACCGTCAAGTTGATGTCTCTTAACACCATGTCGTAGTCTTTATAGCCGAAATACATATCCTTTATGCCGATATATCCGTCTATATCTTTTTTTATAGCCTTTTCCCGGTTTGCTACGTCTATTTTTTCGTCGATGATTTCAAATATTTTCGCCGCTGAAGTCAAAACCCACGAAGTCCACCTGCCCATGAACCCCATCCATTCCAATGGCCCGTAAAGCATGGAAAGATAAGTGGAGAACTGTACCATTTCGCCCCTTGTCATCGCATTGCCGAGTATTTGGTTGCCTATATACAGCGTCATGAAATATGAACCCGCGCGCATCACAAATCTCGCGATAGGCGAAAAAACGTTCCAGATCTGTTCGGATTTCATGTCTATCTCGGCCAATTTTTTTATGGATTCCGCGCATCTTTCTATTTCGCGGCGCTCTGTCCCATATGCCTTCACCACTCTTATCCCCGAAAGCACATCGTGGAGTATCGCCCTGGAACGCGACCTCAGTATCCAAGCTTTTTCGAAAAAGGTGTGCATGATTTTTATCGCGGCGGAGTTTATCATCAGAAAAAAGGGCAGGGGAACCAAAACGATAATGGCAAGCTTCCAGTTGTAAGCAAACACCACGGCTCCGATGACAAGAAACAAAAAAACCTGCTGTATCGCGTCGGGCAGCCCGAACACAAGATACTCGTCGATTTCCTGCGTGTCCCACTGAACCCTGTTGATCAATTCCCCGGGTGTCCTTTTGGATATTTTGGCGATGGAGGAATCCTGGATTTTCGAAAAAATCATAGACCGCAGGTTAAACGACAAATCGCTGCTCACCCGTGCGAGCAGCAAGCTTCGAACCGCCCTGAGGGCTTCAATTACCAAATTTAAAGAGGCTATGCCCAAAATAACCCAAAAAATGTCCAAAAATCTTATGCCGGCGGCGATTTCGGGATTTTCGGAACCCGGAAATATATAGTTGTCAACTAAATTTCTTTGCAGCAACGGCGTTATCAATGCGATAACGCTTGTGACCGCGAAAAGGATGACCGCGATTGCAAGTTTGGATTTGTGTGATGAGGCCAATTTCAAAACGCGGCCGAATGTTTTCAATTTATTTGCGCACTGCGCGCAAAATTCCGTGCCGGGTTCGAAATATCCGCCGCATTTGGGGCAGATTTCCTTTTCGCTTTTGTCTTCGATTGTTTTGCCCCTGTCGCGCAAAAACAAATCGAATTGCGCGGCAAAATCCGGGAAGACATTTTTGTATCGCATATTCGCCCTGCAAAGCTGCGTGAGCTTGTTTTCATACTTGAAATCTATCGATACGCTTCCCGTTTGTATTATGCATTTCACCGTGTCTATTTTGTCCAAATCGTAATATTTCAAGCCGGAATGTTCGTCATGGGCGAATATGTAAAGTTTTGTGAGCGCCACAGTCCCTGTGACAAACCTATTGTTGTCCCCGATGTTATAATCGAAATTATATATCACATCTCCGGCGTCTAACCTGTTTATTTCGTGTAATATCGCTTCTTCCATAGTATAAACCCACCTCTTTGCAAATTAAAGGAACAATTCTATTCTTCTGAAACTTTTCCTGTCCAATTTATCAAGGCTCGTTATTTCGTATCTGTTGCCGTTCACGTCCGTGACCATGATCCGGTCGTCCGTTATTTTCAATATGTTTCTGTAAGCGTCATGAACCGTGAATTTTATTTTCCCTATGTCGGAACCGACTTCCCAATATGAAAACCCGTATTTTTCCTTGACATTGGTTATAACTTCAATTATCGGCACAAAATATTTTCGCCCGAGTTCCTCGGCGAGATATTTTTGCTGCGTTTCGCCAAATACGGAAATATTCGATATGATCCCGATTTCTTTGAGTTCGCCCAGCGAAGTCGTGCTTTCTTTTGGCTCCGGTTTTTTTTCGGATTCCGGAAGCGGGGCAGGGGAGCCGGAATTTTTTTCTTTCTCCTCTTTTTCTTCTCTTTCTTTTTTCTCTTTTTCCTCTTGTTCCTTTTTTAGCTGCTCTTCTGTCTTGGGGAAATTGCCGGAAACCGATATGTATTCAAACGGGTTCTGAAAGGGGAACGCCCTGTGCAAGAACACGCGCTCAAAGAAAAATTTTTCGATTTCGGCCGGATTTTCGCCCTCTTTTTTTTCGGGATGCCTGACGTTCGCCGTCAGTTGCAAAAACTTGTTTTCGGACAGGGTAAACTTTGCGTTTTCGGGGGTCAGGTAAACTATATCTATTATATCGTTGATATTGTTGTTTATTTCCATTTGAAATATCCTCTTATCCTTTTATCCTTCTATTCCGATTGATTTCAAGGCTTGCGCCTGCATTTTGTATAAATTGAAATATACGCCTTTTTTCGCGATCAATTCGGCGTGCGTGCCGCTCTCCGTCATTTTTCCGTTTTCGATCACGACCAATTTGTCCACGTCCCTAAGCGTCGAAAGCCTGTGCGCTATTATTATCGTTGTGCGGTTTTTTGTCAAATATGAAAGCGAACGCTGTATTTGCCGCTCGGTTTCGGTGTCCATTGCTGCGGTCGCTTCGTCCATGATCAATATTTTGGGGTTTTTGAGCACAGCCCGCGCTATGGATATCCGCTGTTTTTCCCCGCCCGAAAATTCTTTTTGGCCGTGGCCGACCCGCGTCTGGTAGCCGTCGGGGAGTTTCATGATGAAATCGTGCGCGGAGGCTATTTTCGCCGCTGTGATTATTTCCTCGGGCGTCGCGTCAGGATTGGCGTATTTTATATTGTCGGCCACCGAGCCCATGAACAAATATGTCTCCTGGGAAACCGTCGAGATCATGTTGTGCAAGTCGTCGAACGAAAGGTCTTTTATATTCACGCCGTCAATGGCTATTTCTCCCTTGTTCACATCGTACAGACGCGCCAAAAGATTGGCCAGCGTGCTTTTTCCCGCTCCCGTGTGACCCACGATTCCAAGCGCTTTTCCCGGTTCGACCGAAAACGAAATCCCATCGATTATTTTCCGGTTTTTTTCGTATGAAAATTCAATCGATTTGAATTCCACCCCGCCTTTTATATCCGGTATTTTCACCGGGTTTTCGGTTTCGATCACGTCCGGGACCGAATCCATGATTTCGAAAAGGCGCTGGAAAGCGTTGATCGTGTGCACCCCTCTCTGGAAAAACCTCACGAAAAACCCGAGCGGGTCCAACAGATAATTGATATAGATCATAAAGCTCATCAGCATGCCGTAGGTGAAAGCGCCGGAGCCTTTGACCACGAAATATCCGCCGAAAAGCCAGGCCAAGAAGCCGCTCAGGCTTAAAATGAACCATACTGCCGGGAAAAACGAATTTTCGACAGAAGCGGACAGCTTTGATATATCCCTGACTTTTCCGCTTTTATGGTCAAAACGCGACACTTCTTCTTTTTCTTTCGAAAACACTTTGACCACGCGAACCCCGGTCAAAACGTCGGTCAAAGTACCGCCCATTTCGCGCCCGTAGGAAAATATTTTGGACCAGAGCTCGCGGCAGTATTCCCTCACTTTGTTGAAAGCGAGCAGGAATATGGGAACGGTGATGAATACGATGCCCGCGAGGGCGGGGTTTATCGTGAGCATTATCACCGTTGCGAGTATTATTTTGAAAATACTCATAAAGAAAAAGTGGATGTCGTTGACGAAAAAAAAGTAGACGGTCTGGGTATCGCTGTTGAATTGCTGCATGAGCCCGCCGGTTTCCCTTTTTGTGAAGAAACTCATCGAAAGCCGGTGTATGGCCTCGAGAACTATTTTTTTGAGGTCGTAAGTGAGTAGTGCCGATATCCTCGACATCATGAGCCCGTAAATTATATTTATTAGGTTGCCCGCAACGTCGATTGCGACGATGATCAAAATGAGCCAGCCTATCTGCGCGTACATCGAGCCTCCCGGCGTCAAAACATTGTCGTAGAGCCCTATGCCTGATATATATCCGGTGATTATCCCGAATATGGAAGTGGCGATCAAGGAAGAAAACAGTATTATGAGGTTTTTTTTGAATTTTTTCACGAAAAACCAGATTCTCGCGAGTATTTTTCCCTTGTCCATGCAGTTCGGGCAAATTTTTCTCTCCGGCGAAGGATAATAATTGCCGCATTTCGGGCAGACTTTTTCATCGTCCTTTGCAAAATCGGGGTTGTTTTTGTCCTGTTCGTCGAGTTCGAATTTGCCTTTTTCCTTGATTTGCTTGAGGTACTTGTCAAAATCGCCCAAAAACGTCCTGTTGGCGAACGCATAATTGAACAAAGTTATGTATTGCCCTTTTAATTTGGCGATATAATGACCGTAGGAAATATTTTCCTCCGATTTGAAATCCGAAAGATCGGAAAGAGGGTAACTCTTGTATTCCGTTTCCGTGAATCTTACGTTTTCGTTTCTTTTTTTTATGTCTTTTTTAGTTATTTCATTAACGGCGTACACGCCCGACAAAACGTAAAGGTTATTTGTGTCCGCGCAGATATACACGTCGCACAAAGCGTTGCCGGCTCCCAAATCGCTTTTGAAAGTCAGCAGCACATCTTCGAAATTTATATTTTTAGTTTTCAATGCTTCGATGACGGGATTTGGGAATTTGTAAAAATAATTTTCGCCCATAAACAAAACTCTCCAAAAATTAATTGAGAAAGTGCAAACAATCATATTTTACATCATAAAGGAATCTTTGTCAAGATAAAAAACGCTTTTTAATCAAATTTTCCCCGTTTTGGGATTTCGCCCCTCCAATTCCACAAAATTTTTATTTTGTGGAATTACGTTCCAAGATTTTTTCGATCAGGAGCAGCTCCTCCATCGAGTTCGCTCCGTGTATTTCCTCGGAATTTTTTGTTTTGTGCACGCCCACCTTGTAATTGTTTTCCATAAAAATTTTCGGGATGTCTGTCAGATAATATTCCCCGTTCCTTTCGTTTGGTTTCAAGTTTTCGAGTTGTTCGAAAAGTTTTTTGGAATTGAATATCGCATTTCCCGTGTTGTATTCTTTGATGGTTTGTTTTTGTTTTTCCGTTGCGTCGCGGTTTTCGACGATGCCAAGATAATTGCCGGAATCGTCCCGCACGATTCTCCCAAGTTCCAAAACTTCATTTATTTCGCACGAAAGGTTCGTGCAATCGTTTTTGTTTTTTTTGTGTTCTTCATACAATTCGCTTAAAGTTTTTTGGGATATGAGCGGCATGTCGCTCATGAGCACCAAAATGTCACCTTCAAATTCGCCTATCGCCTCTTTCGCGTATTTGACCGCCGCCCCTGTCCCGTATCCGAATTGGGTTTCCTGGTTTACGAACGTATATTCCGGAAATGCGCCTGTGATCGCTTCTTTCATGAAGCCCACTATTATCGCTATATCTTTTTTCGGTATGAATTCCACCGAGCCCAGCACGTAATCGAGTATGGGTTTTCCGGCTATTTTCCGCATCTGTTTGGGCATGTGCGCTTCCTCGGAATTAAACCTTTTTCCCTTCCCCGCCGCCAAAATCAAAACTTTCAAGTTTTTTGCATCATTTTCCATCGTAAATTTTCTCCTGATTTAATAAAAAAATATTGCATTAAATTGCATTATGTGATATATTATATAATGCAATTATAAATTTTTAATGAATTTGGAAGGGAAAATTATAAAATTTATGCAAAAGAAAAAAATTTTGAGCGTTTTCGGAGCCCGTCCCGATGCCGTAAAAATGGCTCCGCTCATAAAAGAAATTTCCAAATATCCGGAATTATTCGAGAATGTAGTGTGCGTCACGGGACAGCACCGCGAAATGCTGGACCAGGTTTTAAAAAGTTTCAAAATAGTTCCCGACTACGATTTGAATATCATGCAGCCAAGGCAGACATTTTTGTATGTGATAAATAAAATACTCGAAAATTTGAATGTCGTTCTGGAAAAAGAAAATCCCGACCTCGTGCTTGTGCACGGGGATACCACGACTTCGTTTGCCGCCGCTTTCACTGCGTTTTTTTATAAAATCCCGATCGGCCATGTTGAAGCGGGACTCCGCTCCGGCGACAAGTATTCCCCCTTTCCCGAAGAAATGAACCGAATTTTGACGGGCGACATAGCGAATCTGCATTTTGCCCCCACCAAAGCAAATGCCGTGAATTTATACAGGGAAAACATAAAAGAAAATGTTTATATAACGGGAAACACCGTAATCGATTGCCTGAGCATTTTCATTTGCGACGATTATCGGTTCCAAAATCAAACCTTACAAGCAATTGACTTTACGGCCAAAAAAACGATTTTCATGACGATGCACCGCCGCGAAAATCTCGGAGAACCTTTAAACAACATCTTTACAGCTGTAAAACATTTGGCTATGCAGTATGGCGATCAAGTTCAAATAGTGTATGCGGTTCATAAAAATCCCGCTGTTTCAGAACCGGCAAATAAAGTTTTGGGGAATTTGGATAATGTATTTTTGATCGATCCGCTGAGCGTGGAAGACACCCACAACTTGATGAACAAATGCTATTTCGTGCTCACCGATTCCGGGGGGCTCCAGGAAGAAGCCCCTGCCCTCGGGAAACCGGTTCTGGTTTGCCGCACGGAAACCGAACGCCCCGAAGCGGTAGAGGCCGGAACGGTAAAAGTGGTCGGGACTTCGACCGATGAAATATTTAGCGAAGCGTCGGTTTTGATAGAGAACAAATACGAATACGAAAAAATGGCGAAAGCGGTGAACCCTTACGGGGACGGAACCGCTTGCGCCAAAATCGTAAAAATTATAAAAAACTATTTTTCGCTATGAATTACGCTCATACGATGTAGTCGCCCACTACCCTGCCCTCGCGCACTTTTCCCACATATTCCGAAATTTTTTTGTGCTCCGGATGGTTTTGGTAAAATTCCAGATCTTCGGAGCTCTCAAATTCGCTGTACAAAATCGCGTCATAATTTAAATCGGAGTTTATGTTCTCGCCCACTTCGATAAATTTTATCTCTTTTATGATCCCCGCGAGGTTTTCGAGCCTGAATTTTATGTATTCGATGTTTTCTTTTTTGTTTTTGCCTTCCGCGAAATCCTTGAATTTCCACATGACTATATGCTTGACCATTTTAACCCTCCAAATTATGCACGCTGCCCAAATTGTTTTCGATCACGGAGTTTGTATGCCCTCCGCGGTCGTCGATGAGGCCCGCCATGGCTCCTTTGTGAAATACATTCGATGTAACTAAGCAATCTGTCAAGCCGGAAAGCCTCATCGCATAATTTGGCGTCCAGTCCCCTTTTCCTCCGTCGTCGCGTCCCGCGTTCATGGCATTGCCCGTAAATGTCAAGCCTTTGCAGCCCTCAAATATGCAGTGCGCCGAATCGGAAACGCCGGCTTCGAATTTGCCGCTCCTGTATATCACATTTCCCGCGCATGAGACAATCGAAGTGCCTTTCAATATTATCGCCGCCGAACCCGAACGGTCGATATAATTGCCGGTGATGTTGTAATGGCTTCCGCCTTCCAGCACGATTCCACCGCGTTTGTTCCATTCGATTCTATTGCCCGTCATCGTTACGGACGCATTCGGCCCCTGCGATCCGAATCCGGCTCCGCCGTTGCCCGAAAACCAGTTGTCGATCACAAAACCGTCCCAACCGTTGATCGCAAGCCCGTCGCCGCCGCTGTAGGCGAACATGCAGTGCCGCACAGAAAAACACCAAATGAAATCCAAAAACACCGCGTGGGAACCGAAATGCGCGACCCGGCAATTTTCGATCCTGTAAGCGTCTTCTTCCTTTCCGTAATCTTTTTTGCGCGACAATATGCCCACGCAATTGCCCTTCCCCTGCCCGACCAAAGACAAACCATCAAGCGTCGCGCCGTTTCCGTTTGTCATGTCGAAAATGCAGGCTTGATTTTCGTCCTTTTGAGCGATCACCGCCTTCCCCGCCCTGTCCATCCGATACCCCCATGAATGGTCGGATTTTATGTACACTTCGGGTTTGACGAATATTTCGCCGCATATATATCTGCCGGAGCTTATATATACGCTTTCGCCTGTTTCATGCGCTTCGTCCACCGCTTTTTGAAATGCCGCCGTATCGTCCGCGACCCCGTCGCCTTTTGCGAATTTTTTTATGTCGATCATAATTTTCCCGCCCCTTTCTTTTTCTTAATATTATTATGAAATATCCGCAAAATTATCAATCGCTTTTTGCATGTCTTTTTCGACTTTCGGGACTATTTTTTCATATGCCGAAACAAAGTCCGTGCTTTTTTTCGCCGTTTCATTGGCGAACATATCGAATATCCCGCCCCAATTGTATACTTGGCCCAAATCGTAGCAGCGCGTCGCAAAAATCAAATCGAGCATTTCGCCGGATTCGTCGTCACGCATCAGCTTGCTTTTCAGCGATATGTCATAATATGCAGGACGCAAAGTGTAATAGCTTTCGGCAGTCAAAGATTCGAGCACGATTCCAGTCCTTTCGATGTCGGAAGCGGTCATCGGGATGCTCACCGCCGTCGTGCAACCGGCGTATACGGCGTTGTAATATTCCTTCTGGATTTCGTCGTGTTTCGGATTGGGCAATATTCCGAAATTGCATTCGGCTTCGCGAAGCATTGTCACCCTGTTCATTCCCGTATAAAGCCACAGCCCCCTTTTTTCGATGAGCATTTCGAGCTGCTGATCCCAAATGGTGTCACCTGTGTATTTGCTCGTCCAGTCCTGCGCCACGATCGAATTCGTCCGGTCGTTGATTATTTCGATCCACTTTGAATAGGATTCCCCTATGATCGGATCGGTGATATTCAAAACCGGTATATCGTTTTCGTCTTTTGTTATCACAAAATGCCCCGCCCCGACCACGTTTCCGTGCATGCAATGCGTTTGGGTGATCAAAGCGTATTTGTCGCTGTCGTCCATGATGCCGTCCCCGTTTAGATCCTGCGTGACAGTTTTGCCCATTTCCCACATTTTGTCGACAGTCCATTTCCCCTCCCTGACAAGCTGGTACGGGTCTTCGAGCCCTTGCTCCCTGATGACATCTTTGCTGAAAAGGAATATGAACAAAGCGTCTTTGTCTATGATCAAAAGATCGCTTATCGAGAACAGCAGCTTTTTGCCTATGGAAAGCTGTTGGTTCGCCCTTTGGTCCCACCACGGTTTCTCCAAATCGACATACGGCACATTTTTCAAATCGGATAACATTCCTTCCTGTGCCAAAGACGAACTATAGCCAGCAAGCGGTATGCTCAAAACGTCATAAAAATCATCGGCGGCTTTTATGCTTTTTTTTGCGTCGTTTAGCTGGTTGGCTGAAAAAACCCCTTTGATCGCTATATTGTATTTCTCTTCGACTGCCCTGTTACGGTAATAGACTGCGTCGTTTATTGTATCCCCGTTTTCGCCTTCGACGTAAATGTCCCTGTTGTACCAGTGTGAATTCCATGCTTTGTCATTTGCCAGAACCACAAATTCGTATCCTCCGTAATCTTTGTCGTCGGGAACTTCGGGCTTCAACCTTTCCGTCGTGGCTTCTTCTTCATCTTCGCCCACTTCGGCATTGGCCGTTGGATTTTGGTTTTCCGTCTGTTTTTCTTCATTGTTCCCTTTTTCGTTCCCGCAGGAAACGAAAAGCACCCCGAACAGAAATACGAAAACCAAAATACAAATTGCTTTTTTCATAAAATAAGCGCTCCTTTCAAATTTTTTTGTTTTATCCGCTTTGACCATTATATCAGATTTTTTGGATTTTTTCAAGTTTTAAAAAAATATGCTTGATTTTATGTTTTTTTTGTGGTAGGATATGACAATGCAAAAAAACGAACAGGGGGTTTGCCAAAAGTGGATAAAAATCGGCCAAATGTGATATTGATAAACTGCGACGACTTGGGCTACGGCGATTTGGGCTGCTACGGAAGCAAAACGAACAAAAGCCCGTATGTGGACAGGCTTGCGGAAAACGGGATAAAATTCACTTCTTTTTACTGCGCCTCTTCCGTATGCTCGCCTTCAAGGGCGGCATTGATGACAGGTTGTTACCCGGCCAGGGTGGGCATAAACAGGGTGTTGTTCCCCGGCGAGCCTTTTGGCCTGGATCCCGGTGAATTTACAATGCCGATGATGTTCAAAAAAGCCGGCTACCGCACGATGATGGTGGGAAAATGGCATTGCGGCGACCAAAAAGAATTTTTGCCGGATAAATTCGGTTTTGACGGATATTACGGACTGCCGTACAGCAACGACATGGGCATAAATTTGAAAACCGCCGACAAAGCGAAATATCCTCCCCTCCCCCTCATTTCAGGCGGCCAGGTGATAGAGCAGCAACCCGACCAACGCGGCCTGACTGAAAGATACGTTGAAAAATGCGTCGAATTCATCAGGGAAAGCAAAAACGACAATTTTTTTCTGTATTTCGCCCAAATGCATGTCCATTTGCCTCTGTACGCCGCAGAGAGATTTGTAAACGAATCCGAAAACGGCGATTTCGGCGCGTGCGTGGCTTCGCTCGACTGGGCTTGCGGGGCGATTTCGCATGAATTGGAAAAACTCGGAATTTCGGAAAATACCATGATAATATTCACTTCGGACAACGGATCAAGGGGCGACAACGGATCAAGCAATTTCCCGCTGGCGGGCGGAAAATTTTCCACGTGGGAAGGCGGGCACCGCATACCGTGCATCATATCCTGGAAGGGGAAAATAGAGCCGGGGACAAATGGCAAAATCGCGAGCCAAATGGATTTGCTGCCGACTTTGGCTGCCATATTGGGCCGGGATTTGGGAAAAGAAAAAATAGACGGGGTTGATTTGTCCGAAATGATTTTTGACGGCGGAAATTCGCCCCGGGACGAATTTGTTTATTGGCAAATGGGCAAAAAACTCGAAGCGGTGAGAAAAGGCAAATGGAAGCTGCACTTCTATAAAAACGACTCCCCGGTGAAATTATTGTTCGACCTTGAAACGGATATTTCCGAAAACGACAACCTGTATGATTTTAACCCCAAAATCGTGGCCGAACTCACGGAAATCTACGAAAAGCACAAAAATATGCTCGGCGATGATTTGACCGGGGTGCAGGGCGGCGAATCCAGAAAATGCATGACCGTCGAAAACCCGGCCACTCTTACCGTTTATGACCCGGACCACCCATATATCATAGCCATGTACGACAAAACCGAAATGGGGTAAAGTAAGGGAAATCAAGCGATATTGAATTCAAAAAGAAGAAAGGTGCATCATATGGATACGAGAGAACGATTCGTGCGCGTCTTGACGGGAAAAGACGCAGACCGCGTTCCGTTCATGAAAATTTTCGGCGGGACGAACGCAATTTCAGCGCATTGGTCAAAACAATATCCGCACATCAACTCATACATAGACGAACTGCTCGGTTTCGAAGGGCGCTACAGGGGGTGGCAGATAGCCCCGGTGAATACGGGGCTCTGCGGAATCCCGCCCGACATAGTGGAATACAGTTCAGAAACCGAAACCCGGGTTTTGCACGGAGACGGCAGGATAACGGTGCATATGAGCCGGGAAGGCCACTATTTCAACCATATTGCCAAATATCCGGTCAATTGCCGGGAAGATTGGCGGCGCGTAAAAACCAATTGGCTGGATCCGGATGACCCAAGGCGTTTTCCCGTTTCCTGGGAATGGAAAAATTACGTCGAAATGTTTTGTCGCCGCGACTATCCGCTTCAGCTGACTTGCGGGGGCGTGTATGGATTTGCGAGGAATATGCTCGGCGACGAAACGCTATGCGTCATGCTTTACGAAGACCCGGAATTGGTGGGGGACATAATTGCGACATATATAGACATGTGCATCGCAATCTGGAAAAAGATGGTCGGGGAAATCCAATTCGACATAATCGAATGCTGGGAGGACATGGCGTACAAAAACGGCTCGATCATATCGAAAAAACATTTCTCGGAATTTCTCGCCCCGCAGTACAGGCGAATCCGGGATTTCGCGGGGGAAGCCGGGATACCTCTGGTCATGGTGGACAGCGACGGGAACATAATGGAACTGGCCGAATGGATGTCCGGGGCGGGCGTGAACTGCATGTACCCGTTTGAAGCCCAATCGGGAAACGACGTAAGGGATATAAGAAAAAATTTGCCCGATATGGGCTGCATCGGCGGGCTCGACAAGGAATGCATGGCAAAGGACAAAAACGCGATGGACGACGAACTCGAAAAAGCCCGAAAGCTCATACTTTTGGGCAAATTCATCCCCGGGCCCGACCATTTTGTTTTGGAAAACGTGCCGTTCGAAAATTACGCATATTTCATGCGCGGGCTGAAACGGGTTGTTTTCGAAACGAAATTTTAGAAAAGTTCCAAATCGCCGATCAACAATTCCATTTCGTCCCCGCCGAGCCGGATGTCCGCCGCCGAAACGCTGTCGCCTATCTGTTCGGGGTTTTTCGAACCGATGATGGGTATCGCGACAAATCCATGGCTCATCAAATACGCCAAAGATATTTGCGTGCAGCTATATCCCGTTTTTTCGGACAATTTTTTCATATTTTTGTAAACGCGCATATTTTCGTCGTTTTTGTACCTTGCCAAAAGATTTTCCGATATGGCCCCTGTGTCATATTTGGAAAAATAACCGCCCGCTTGGGATGAATATGGAATCGCAGCCAAACCGGTGCGCTTATGCAGCAAAATTCCTTCGCCGTCCATTCTGCACATGGTTTTGTCCCCCGAATCGGACTTGTTCGGAATTGCAAGGCTCCACTGCGGCTGGTTGGCGATAAAACCTTTCGCGCCTTTTTTTGCGGCATATGCGAGCGCCTGTTCGATTCTCTGCGGCTTCCAATTCGAACATCCGAAATATCGGGCTTTTCCGGATTTCCGGATTTCAAGCAATGTTTCCATGATTTCACCGACAGGAATATTTTCCGCATCCCTGTGGAGCCAAAATATGTCCAAACAGTCCGTTTGCAACGCCGACAGGCTTTCTTCCAAATCCGAATTTATTTCTTCGCGGCTCATTCTGGGGATATTCATCGCCGAAAGGTCGGGATGGGCCGCTTTCGAGGCGAGAACGATCTTATCGCGGTTTTTTCTGTTTTGCATCCATTTTCCAAGCATCATTTCGTTGGAATTTTTTTTATGGGCGAGCCATTTGCCGTAAACATTTGCGGTGTCTATGAAATTGCCGCCTTTTTCGACAAAAAAATCGAGGCACCCGAAATATTTTTCTTCATCCTCAAATCCGCAATATGCGGCGCCGTAACAGATTCCGGAAACCATCAAATCGGTGTTTGGTATCGAAACTTTTTTCATTGATTTTCGCGCTCCTTACATTTTGTTCTTTCATATTTACGATTATATACCATATCAAAAAAAAAATCAACAACAAAAACCAAAAAACATTTTTATATATGCCATGATGCATATGCCAAATCAAGGAGGAAATTAAATGCTTGACAAAAGTGTACCGTATTTCGACGTGCTCATGCACAGGCAAAAAAACGCCCAAATCCCCCGCTATGCGTTGCCGGAGGGGTTTGCCTTTTCGTTCTTTCGCCCGGGGGACGAAAAGGCATGGGCCAAAATCGAAACATCAGTTCTGGAATTTGACGATGAATTGGACGCCCTGATATATTTTCACAAAGAATATCTGCCATTTTTGCCGGAACTCGAAAGAAGATGCCTTTTTGCCGAAAACAAAGAAGGCGAAAAAATCGCAACAAGCAACGCATGGTGGAACTATACCAAATCAAGGAGAGACCCTTGGCTGCATTGGGTGGCGGTCAAGCCCCAATACCAAGGCTTGGGAATAGGTAAAGCCATCATTTCGAAAGCCACGCAATTGATGGCGGAAATCGAGGGGGAAAGGGATTTTTACCTGCATACGCAGACATGGAGCCACAAAGCGATAAAAATTTACCAAAAGATGGGATACGCGATAACGGACGAAAAATATCTGAACAATTATTCGAATGAAAATTACGGAAAAGCGATCGAGGTGCTTGGCAATCTTTGATTTCCGTGCGAGTCCGCCGGATGAATTCGAATGAAACAATCATGAATTACAAAGGGGCAGAACCATGAAAAAATTTTTGGCGGCAATTTGCGCGTCCGCGTTGTTCTTCGGCGCGTTTCCCGCCTGTTCGGACAAAAAAGACGGGCCGCCGGCCGACGTTGCCGTTGCCGCGATAAAGGGACCTTCCGCAATCGGCATGATAAAACTCATGGACGACGCGGACGGCAAAAAAATACAGACTAATAATTTTTCTTTTGAAATCTACCCGAACGCCGATGAAATCGTGCCCAAAATCGTACAAGGCAAAATAGACATCGCAGCCGTGCCGCCAAATCTTTCATCGGTTTTGTATTCTTCCATGCAAGGCAAAATACAAGTCATCGCAATAACTACGCTTGGAATGATGTATGTGGCCGAAAACGGTGAAACAATAAATTCCCTCGAAGATTTGCGCGGCAAAACCGTATATGCGGCATTCAAAGGAAAATCGCCTGAATACGACTTGAATTACATACTCAAGGAAAACGGCATAGATCCGGAAAAAGATCTTGTCATCGAATGGAAATCGGAGCATTCGGAAAGCGTGGCGGCGATTGCGGCAAACGAAAATGCCATCGCGGTTTTGCCGCAGCCTTTTGCCGCCATCGCGCAAACGGCAAACGAAAACATCAGGATCGCCCTCGATTTGAACCATGAATGGGACGAAATCCAGAAAAAATCCGGAAATCCAAGCATGCTGATCACCGGGGTCGTGGTGGCGCGCGCGGAATTCATTGATGAAAATCCCGGCGCCATATCAGATTTTCTTGAACGCTACAAAGAATCTGTTAATTATGCGATAAACAACGTGGGCGAAACCGCCGAATTGGTCGGGAAATATGGCATTTTTCCCGAAGCCGTGGCGCAAAAAGCCATCCCCTATTGCAATATGACATTTATCGAAGGCCAGAACATGAAAGAGAAGCTTTCGGGTTATTTGGGCATTTTGTTTGGGCAAAATCCAAATTCCGTGGGCGGGGCGTTGCCAAATGAAGATTTCTATTTCATCAGATAAGCCAAAACGCATAATCCGGCTTTGGGCCGTGGCGGCCTGGCTTGTAATTTGGCAGGCATTGAGCATGTACATCGGCCATGACATACTTTTGGTTTCGCCTTTGTCCGTGGCGCACAGGCTATCGCAGCTTGTCCGGGAAACGGGTTTTTGGACTTCGGTGCTTTTTTCTTTCCAAAGAATAACCGCCGGATTTTTGTCAGCTGTCGTTACCGGTTCGCTTTTGGCCGCGTTTTCCGCCCGTTTTCGGCGCGTGGAGGAGTTTTTGGCCCCTGCCATGATTTTCATAAAAGCGACTCCCGTAGCTTCCTTCACGATTCTCGTTTTGATATGGGTTTCGTCCCGCAATTTGTCCGTTGTGATCTCGTTTTTGATGGTGCTTCCCATAATCTACACGAACGTTTCAAACGGCATAAAACACACCGATTCAAAACTGCTGGAAATGGCAGATGTGTTTGAAATACCCCTGAGCCGTAGGATCATGTATATTTACGTTCCGCAGGTTTTGCCTTTTTTCCAATCGGCTTGCTTGGTGGGGCTCGGACTGTGCTGGAAGGCGGGGATTGCGGCGGAAGTCATAGGGATCCCAAACGGTTCCATCGGCGAAAAACTGTATATGGCCAAAATTTATTTCACCACTCCGGATCTTTTCGCCTGGACGCTTGCCATCATAACCGTCAGCGTGGCGTTTGAAAAGTTTTTCATGCTGATGCTGCGCCTTCTCATAAAAAAAATCGAAAGGTGACGGAAAATGGCTATAGAAATAGTGGATATGAGCAAATCATACGGCCAAAACGCGGTATTCGGAAATTTTGGCTGCCAAATCGAAGAAGGAGCCGTCAATTGCATCATGGGAGCTTCCGGTAAAGGAAAAACCACGTTGATCCGCATCTTGCTCGGTTTGGAAAAACCGGACAGCGGACAGATTTCCGGTATTGCGGATTTAAAAAAAAGCGTCGTTTTTCAGGAAGACAGGCTCTGCGAAAATTTGAGCGCCGAATCCAACATAAGGCTCGCTTGCCGAAAAGCTCTGAAAATGAATTCCATAACCGAAGCCATGCTTGCCGTAGGGTTGAATTCGGATTGCCTCAAACAGCCGGTGCGCAGCATGAGCGGCGGCCAGAAGAGGCGGGTGGCCATACTGCGCGCGCTCATGGCCGAATACGACATTTTGTTCATGGACGAACCTTTCAAGGGTCTTGACGCGGAGATAAAAAAAAAGACCATGTCTTATGCGAAAGAACAGAGCAACGGCAAAACAGTCATACTCGTCACCCACGACAAAAAGGAATGCGAAACGATGGACGGGAAGATGATATATATATAAGGTGACAGAAATGATTAGCGTTCAAGATGTTTTTATGAAATACCCCGCCGCAAAAGAAGATACAATACGCGGGATCAGTTTTGATGTGAAGCAGGGCGAAATATTCGGGTTTCTCGGTCCCTCCGGCGCGGGAAAAAGCACTCTGCAAAAAATACTGACAGGCGTATTGAGACAATATCGCGGCAGCGTCCGTGTTTTGGACATTGAGGCAAAAAACAGAACCAGTAATTTTTATGAAAATATAGGCGTCGATTTTGAGTTTCCGAATTTTTACGGCAAGTTTACCGGATTGGAAAATTTAAAATACTTTGCCTCGCTATATTCCGCAAAAACAATTGACCTTCTGACTTTGATAAAAAAAGTAGGGCTTCATAACGACGTTGACAAAAAGGTTGGGAGTTTTTCAAAAGGGATGAAAATGCGGCTTGGTTTCGTCCGTTGCCTTATGCACAATCCTCAGCTGCTCTTTTTGGACGAGCCTACAAGCGGGCTTGACCCTGCAAATGCAAGGATACTCAAAGATATGATATTGGAACAAAAAATGATGGGAAAAACCATTATTTTAACTACCCATAACATGCACGACGCAGAGGAATTATGCGACCGCGTGGCTTTTATAGTGGACGGAAAAATTGAAGCGTTGAACGCACCCCGCATATTGAGCAAAAGCTGTTCGGAAACAAGGGTCGCATATAGTTTTATCGCAGAAGATGGGCGGGAAATTCAAAAAGATTGTTTGATTTCAGAACTTGGAATGTCGGAGAGTTTTCAAGCATCATTAAAAGAAGGTACGCTCACAAGCATACATTCAAAAGAACAAACCCTTGAAGATGTGTTTATCGCGCTGACGGGGAGGCATTTGCAATGAGATTTTTATCCGCGCTTACAAACGATATGCGTTATCAATTTAAATACGGGTTTTATTTCCTTTATTCTTTTATCAGCGCGATTTATGTGGCGGCGTTGTTGATATGCCCCGCAGAATACAAAAAAACAGCCGCATCCATCATAATATTGACCGATCCTGCCATGTTGGGAACATTTTTTATCGGCGGCATATGGCTTCTCGAAAAAAATGAGGGACTTCATGGATTTTGGGGGATTTCACCGCTTCGCCCAATGGAATATATTATTTCAAAGGCCATGTCATTGTCAATTGTTTCAACAATAGCGTCCGGGCTGATAATTTTGTTTGGGCTTCGGGAAAAAATGAATTATCCGGCACTATTGGCAAGCGTGTTCGCCGGCTCAATGGTATTTACGGTTATTGGGTTGATAATAGCCACTTATGCCCGTTCAGTCAATCACTACATATTGATTGCTTCGCTCCCGGCGGTTTTTTTGACCATTCCGCCAATACTTGCCGCTTTCGGCATATCATATCCATTTTTGGATATATTGCCGGGAACGGCTTTATGGAGAATGATCGCATATTCAATGGATATATCAAATACGCCCTTATTCGGGTTATGGTTTTTTTTGATTTTTTGGCTTGGTGTTGCTCTATGCTATGCAAACAGGCGCATTCCTCTTGCCATGCAGGTTGAAGGCGGCGAAAAGATATGAAACAGACAATAAAGCTATTCCAGATAGGATTAAAGCAAATTTCCAAAGACGGCATACTGTTTGCGCTCGCGTTTGCCCCATTTTTGATTGGAATTGTTTTCAAGTTTGTTATTCCGATTGTTAGCCGGATTATGGAAGATAAATTGTCATTTTCATTGCTTTTTTGGTATGGGCTTATAGACGGAATGTTAATTTGCCTGACCCCGGCGTTTACGGCTATGATAACCGCTTTCCTGCTCCTTGAAGAACGGGACGAGGGTATAGGCGCTTTTTATCAAGTAACGCCGGCGGAAGGATATTCTTATTTGATGGCTCGTATTGGCATTCCCATGATATGGGCGTTTATATCAACAATTGCGACTTTGATGATTTTTAATATTTCGGCTTTGTCTTATTTTACCATTTTTTCGACTTCCGTGGTAAGTACCTTGACGGGTGCATTATTGGCAATGACGGTTGTTTCGATTGCCAATAACCGTGTTGAAGGACTTGCGCTTTCAAAGTTGACGGGGATTAGTTTTTTGGGTTTGGCGATAGTATGGTTCATTCCTGCGCCGTATCAATATTTTGTGTCATTTTTGCCATCATTTTGGATTGGCAACCTCATTATGCGCGGAGCAAACTTATTCGACTTCATATTTGGAATATTATCATGTTTTCTTTGGATCGTTTTTTTTACAAAGAAATTTTTGGACAGAATTAACTAAAAACGTGTTCGTTTATGCTCAGACTTACCAAAAGGTTCAACACATTTATTTGTTCGGTAATTGTCAGCAAAGTTTTTTAATTGCGATTGACGGTTTTTATGTTCTTTTATTTGAGCGTGTGGTTGAGATTATCGAGAGCAGCAAATCTCGTGCTGCAGCACATATCAAACTAGTACAAAGACACAATCAGATATTAGGATAAAGGAATTTCAACTAACCTGTTGCGTCGGAAGTAGTGAAATGCCAATTTACAGATTTTGATACTTCGTTGCGTGATAATTCCCATGCCGAAATTTCTTTTCGCAAAACGTCTAATTCGGAAATGCGCCTGCACAAGCATTGCTTAGTCAGAGCGGAAAGTCCAATTTCAGCTATATTAAGCCAGCTCCCGTGCTTGGGCGTATAATGAATATCCAAACGTTTTGCGATTGCCCGGGCTTTTTCAGGTTCAAATGCTTCATAAAGCGATCCGAGCGTGTGAGTGTTCAAATTGTCTTGAACAAGCCTGATTTTCTGCTTGTCGGGAAAAACGACGTTCACAAGATACTCAATTTGCTTTGCCCAGTCAACTTTTGTGCGGTGTTCTTGGGCATCCACATGACGCCAGCCCTCCAGCGGAGCGGTAAACATAAAAATCGCACAAGTACCGTTGCGGGTGTATTGGTAATCTTCCTTTTCGGGGTTTCCAGGTTTCATTGGCACTGTTCTGCACCGGTTTCCCAACAATTGAACAGGTTGCTCGTCCATGCAAACCAGCGGGATGTTTTCATCGCGGGGGAGAGCGTAAACCTCAAGAATATCTTCCATTCTCGCAACAAATTCGCCGTTTTGTTTTTCCGGGATAACCCACTGCTTTTTCAGGTGAGCTTTAAGCTGAGTTTTTTTTAAGCACGGCGAACTGTTTCCCGGCTTATACCCGTGCAATTTCAACTCGTATCTTGTTTGCCAAACTTCTGACCTCCAGCGTCCATATCCTTCGGGAGGTTTTCCGCATGCGCTCGCAACGATACGAACTTCTATTTCTCCGCTGACAATCGCTTTTTTGTTTGCTTCGGAAGGCTTTTTTAAACGCCGAACAGCGCGGCTTGAAGCCCTTCTTCCTCATATTGCTTGACCCTGTGAAAGACCGTTGGATTACTGACCCCGACTCGCCTTGCGATTTTCTCCTGTGTTTCCGGCTTGCCTATGCTTGTATCAAGCGCAACTATGATTTGACCGCGTTTTTTTTATGTTTCCGCTGTCCTTTGATCGTTGACTATTTGTTGCGCATATTTTCGCTGCGCTTCTGTCATTGCGATAACTTATTTCCTTTTCATTGATTAACTCCTCCGCTTTCGCTTTGGTGTTTATTGTATCTCTATTTTTACAGTTGTGTCATTGTACTAGCCTCATGAACATTAAGTCAAAGGCTTTTTCACCGACAAAAAATTAACTTTCTGTGAACCTTTTTCGAGAAAGAAAAAACCCATTGAAATTTTCACGCAAATGTGATAAAATATAGCATGGGGGATTGATAAAATGGCTAAACTCAAATATACATTGAAAAACGATATACTGTTCAAAATGCTTTTTGTGAAGTACCCGGATTTGCTGAAAAGGCTCATCGCGGAACTGCTCGGCATAATATGGTTATCGTTATTCAAGGCGAAGACAGAGGAAGAACTGGAAGTAATTGAAGCATGTGTAACAAATATGAACGTTAGTTCATATGCAGTTCACACCAATCGATAGAGGGGGTGTCTGTGATGAAAGAAGCAGTCGGAGCATATCGTCACGTATCGGCAACGCCGGAATTTCACGAACTGGAACGTATGCGCTCGAAAGCCCGCCACGACGAGGCGCAGGCTTTGAAAAACGCCGAACAGCGCGGCGAAAAGCGCGCTGATAAAAAATGGGAAAATGTGGTTGCGGATAAAGATGCGATTATAGCGGATTTACGAGCGCGACTTGGCGAAAAAAACAAATAACTTCAAAACATCGTGACGCTTCCGAACTTTGAAACCGTTTATTAGAAACGATTGGTTTCTTAAATAAATTGTTTCCGTGCAGTTTCGCGAACGCTTTATACCACAGGTTATTTCGTTTTGCAACAGTTATTTGCAAAAAAAAACGGGGATTTCGAAATCCCCGTTTTTGCGTTTTTCACGATGGGCCTTAGCCCAATATCCCGTAGTAATAAAACATCCCGATCATGGCCAACACGCACAGAAGCGAAGTGACGATCGCCGGCACCATCCTGATGACAAACGAACCGATCACGCACAGCGCCAAAAGCCCCAAACCTATGTATAAAGCCGCATAGAACGGAAGGAGGGTGAAAAGTATGGATCCAACCGATGCAAGGCTGATAACCGCGGCTGCAGGCCTTCTCTTGTCGAGGCTTGTCACGATGTTTTCCGTGGGCTTGTTGCAAAGGGGGCATATCTCGGTCCCATCGACCAGTTCCTGCTTGTAGTTGACGCATTCAGGATTCATGCATTTTATCATATGTCTAAAATTCCTCTCTTTTAATTACCAATTTTAATATTATATCCCATATATCGCATATCTGTCAAGCTAAAAGTTGATTATAATCAACTTTTAGCCCCATGGTTTTCCATATATTCGACAAACGCTCCGGGATATATGTATTTGTTGCCTTTTTTGTCGGTATATGCGGTTTCAAATAGTATTTTTGCCATTTCATCGCCGGAAATATCGGGCCGCAGCTGCCAGCCCATGGCCAAAACCCCTGCGGCGTACGGGAGTGCCCAGCTCAACTGGCCCTTGGCGTCATAGCGGTAACTGTACGCGCCTTCGCTTGTTTCGGGGAGGGTTTTGCAGCTTATCGGCACGCGCAGCATATTTTCCCTTGGTTCTTCTTCGTCGATATATATGTCCTGCGCTTCGCCGTCGTAATGGTAGGGGGCGATTGCTATCCTGTAGGCGCCTTTTGGCTTGCACAGAGAAACATCTTCGGGATTTTCGTAATCGAGGCTGCACGCCCCGAAAATGGCCCCGTGTTCGTTTGTGCAGTCCAGCACGAGAATTCCCTCTTTTTCGGCCTGCATGAAACTGAACAGATAGCTTTCCACGTTTATCCAGGGCAGCGGGTTTTCCGGGTTGGGCGAAATGCAGACCACTTTTATCTTTCCGTCTTCGGGCAGTTCCCTGTTTATCTCGACGATCCAGTCTAAGGCCGAAGCGTAATATTGCGCGTCGTACATTTCCCAGGCGGGAACGGCGGCATAGTAGATATTCGCGCCCGGGGCGGTTCCCATGGTTTCCCCGGCGAGAATCCCCGCCACGGCGGGGCCTTGGAAGCTCGTTTCTGCCCCGCTGCCGAAATCTTTGTACTCGACTATTTTGCCCCTGTATTCGGGGTGGCCCATATCCAAAGGTTCGTCGATTATCGCCACGTTCACGCCTTTGCCGGTTATGCCGCGCTCATGGAGCCCGCAGATCCCGAGCCCGGGGTTTGTCCCGCGCTCCATGATGGCCTGAGCCGTTTTTTGGAGTGCGCGGGGAAATATCGCGCTTTCATTGAACGAAACGGAGTTCATGTGATCCGCTATTTGGGTGAAGTCATAATTTCTCAGGTCTTTGCCCCTTATGTCGTCGCCGGGGTATACATATTTCGGCTTGTTTCTTAGGAACACATAATATCCCTGCATCGCCTCTGGCATGAGATTTTGGTCTGCGAACTCGGCGAACATATAGTCCTTTCCGCCGATGCTTTTTATTTCGCATACCCTGACAAATTCCGCGACGCCCGACAAAATGCCGAGTTCGTCCCCGTTTGCCCAGCGGTAATTTGTTTCGCCGATTGAATTTGCGGGCGCATTGAAATCGGAATATTTTATCGTCACTATGCCGTCTTCGAAAAATTCGGCGCGGTAATAAACCAGCTTTTGCCCCTTTTTTGCGTAGTATGGGTTTTTCGGGTCGAAATCCCCGATGTTTCCCACGCAGTCCACCGCCGACCAGAATCCGCAGATTTCGATGTCTTCGAGAGTAGTTTTTGCGTTTTCGGATTTGTTTTGGGCGGTTTCTTGCTTTTGCCCGAATTCTCCGCTTTCGTTGGCCGTGTATACGAAGCGTATCAAAATGACCGCGACAGCCATCATCGCAAGGGCGGTTGTCCCTGCCGCCCCGAAAATGTTGTGCTTATGTTCGTTCGGCTTCCTGCCGCCGTTCTTTGGGGCAACCGGCATTTTGCCGGATGGTTTGATTTTCATTTCTTCGTCCATATTCGTTCAGCCTATTTTCAAGTCCACGTATTTGGTAACGTGGGAGCCGCGCTTTTGGATTTCGTTGGCCGTGTTGTCTGCGGATTTCATGGAGTTCCCTTTCGGCGAGACCATATATATTTCCACTTCCTTGTCCTTGGGTATCAGCCCGATCACGCTGTTCATCGCGGGGGCGGGATTTCCACCCCAGGCGGGCATGATCAAAATTATCGTGCCGTAATCGTCGAAATTTACCGCCAAAGGTTCTATTTCCGATTTTTTCATGCGCATGGCTTCGAGCGCCCCCGAAATCATCACGTTGAACTTTGAGCGCTTTTTCAATTCTTTTACTTCCAGCGCATCGTCCGCCCGCAGTTCCTTGATTTTTGCCTGGGCCATTTTTTTTGCGTTTTCGTCAAACGAATAGTACAATGCCAATTTTTTTTTCATCCTTTTACTCCTCCTGCATATAACTTGAGGCACATCGGGCAAAATAGGTTAAAATGCCCTGTGTATGCCTGTTTAAAATTTGGTTGCATTATCATTATAGCACAAACGAAAAATTTTGTCAAGCATTTGTTCGCATTTTTTTTTCGGAATTTTTGTTTTACAATTATTTTTTCCAAAATTTACATCCGCTTTACACATGAACGACCCGGCCACAGGCTAGATCGTCCATGTTGTTTTTTTTACTAAAAATCATGGGGAGCGAAAGACGCGAACGGGAGAGAGTTCGCGTTTTCGCCCCCACGACTTTTGCGCGCGAAATTTTTTGCCTATCCGATTTGAGCCGCTAAGGCTTCGACGGTATCGGCTTCGAGGATCGCTTTTTTTGCGCCCTGCTCGAATTTGCAGAAGGGAGTTTCGGTTCCGCATTTTCCGCCGCCCACGCATTTGGCTTCAAACGTCACGTTTTTGCCTTCGAGCAATTTTTGGAATTCTTCGATGTAGTTCCCGTTGCATTTCTGGCACATCCTGATTTTTATTTTTGCTGGAGCTCTTGGCATTTTTATTTTCCCCTTTCGATTTGTGATTTTTGGTGTAACCCATTTGACATTTTCATTATATCACAACTAATATGACAACAGTGCGTCATATTAAAAACGAACGCTTTGTTAACTTTTTAAAAAAAATCGACAAAACCGTTGACAAAAAATATAAGCGGCGTATAATGAAATTGGAAACTTATCAAAATGGGAAATGAGGGGGATATGTATGGCTAAATTGGCGATATCCGGAGGGATTCCGGTAAAGTCGCGGCTTGGGGATTATTCAACCTGGCCCGTGGCCGACGAAAAAATGGTCGAAAGCCTGATTGAAGTGGCCAAATCCGGCATTTGGGGGACTCTTGGCCCGAAATGCGAAGAATTTTCAAAAAAATACGCCGAATACACCCAAAGCGGATATTGCATTCCGGTGACAAGCGGGACGGTGGGCCTTGAATTGATTTTGAAGGGGCTCGGAATAGGCCGCGGCGACGAGGTGATAGTGCCGCCGTATACTTTCGCCGCGACGGTATCCGCCGTCGTCATGGCGGGGGCTTTTCCGGTTTTCGCGGACATAGACCCGGATTCTTACACGCTCAGCCCCGAAGATGCGGAAAATGCGGTCACCGAAAAAACGAAAGCGATAATAGGCGTGCACTTGGGGGGCAGGGTTTTCGATGCGGACAAACTGGCGTCAGTCGCGAAAAAACACAATCTTTACCTGATCGAAGACGCCGCGCACGCGCAAGGTTCGGAATGGCGCGAAAAACGCGCGGGTTCCCTCGGCGATGCGGCATCTTTCAGTTTCCAGAACAGCAAAAACCTCCCTGCCGGGGAAGCCGGGGCGGTGACTTCCGGAAAGCGGGAAATATACGAAAAGATTTGGTCGATCCACAATAACGGCCGCACCTGCGGGGAATTGGAACTGTTTTCCCCTTTTTCGTCCGTTGGGACGAATGCGAGGATTACGGAATGGCAGGCTGCCGTCCTATGCGCGGGGCTCGGGCGCCTCGACGCGGATATTTTGCGCAGGATGCAGAACGCCGATTATTTGGACAGGGGATTGGCCGCTTTCCCGTTTTTGGAGCCCATGAAAAAAGACGTAAAAATAACCCGGAACAGCTATCATTTATACGCTTTCAAATACAAAAAAGAAGGCCTGTGCGAAATATCCAGGGAAAAATTCGTCAATGCGATGAATGCGGAAAATGTGTGCGTTGCCTCCGAGGGGTATTGTTTGCCCATATATGAAATGCAAATGATGTACGGCGGCGAATTCAAAAGATTCACCGGCAGGGATTTTGCCAATCCGAAACAAAATCTGCCAAACAACGAATTGGCGGCGCATTTCGAAGGCGCATGGATATGCCACAGTTCGCTTTTGGGGGAAAAAAGCGACATGGATGCCATTTTTGAGGCCATTGAAAAAATTTACAGAAACAAAAACGAATTGAGATAGCTGAAATGATTGGCGCAAAAACAAAAAACCCGCCGGGATCCGCCCCGGCGGGTTCTTTCCATTTGCAAAAATTTCGGAATGATCCGGAAAAACTATTTGGTTCTATGTTTTTTTGCCAAAAGCATCCCGGCTGCGGACAAGGCCATCGCCGCGAAAATCGCAATGCCCAGATCGCCGGTAACCGGCGCTGCGGGAGCCGGCGCGGGTTCCGGAGCGGCGGGGGCTGGAGCGGGTTCTGCGGGAGCCGCTTCGGGTTCCGGTTCCGGCTCGGGCTCGGGTTCGGGTTCGGGTTCGGCGATGACTATCGGCGCGCCCAATGTCAATACGGAGGAATTGTCCACATCGCCGATTTGCTGCCCTACGGCTATCGTGCCGTCGGGGTTATGGTCGTTTACCTGCAATGTGGCTTTTATTTTTCCGCCCTCTTTCAAATATTCGGGAGGTATCGCGATTTTAAACTCTGCATTGTATCCCTTGTCCGTCGTTATTGCCACCGCTTTTCCGCCCGGCGCCACATCATCGTAAAACGGGCCGTCGCCCCACTCTTTGCCGTAAAACGGTTCTACCGAGGTTTTCATGCGGTTGGCGTTGTCATCAAGGTCGTCCCACAAAAACCAAAGTTCCACGCTGTCGGATTCCCAAGGGTTGTCGCTGTCCATTATGAAATCTTTGCCCGCATCCGTCATATTGTCCATTGTGACTTCTATGAAAGCGTATAAAAACGCATCATCCCATAAATAAGAAATGGTTGCGTCCATTTTCGTGGCCGTATCGCCGGATGTGGAATACCAGCCGTCGCCCTTATCGGCTTCTTCTTGATCAAATATGCCAAATGAGAACGATTGGCTGTACGCTTCATCTTTTTCTCCGTCAAGGGTCGGGGTATATTTGCCTACGGTTCCTTCCGGAACTGCCAAAACCGGAATGGCCATGAGCGCCGCAAGGGAAATGATTAACAATAATGCGATTGACTTTTTCATTATTTTGCCCCTCCAATTAATTTTAACGATAATATTCCCATCATATATTTGCCAAAAAATTAAATTTGCGCAAATGCCTATTTAACGGCCTTTTTTTTGAGCACAACAATCCCGGCTGCGGACAAAGCCGTGACGGCGAGAATCACCATTCCCGCGTTGCCCGTGGCCGGCGCGGGGGAAGCCGGCGCGGGAGCGGGAGCTTCTGGCACCGGGGCAGGGGCTTCTTCTGCGGGAGCGGGGGCTTCCGTGGGTTTTTCGAGTTCTTTTAACGCGCCGAGGGTCAAAAAGCCGTAGCCGTCTCCTTCCCAGCTGTTGCTTTGGCCCTTGTCGTTTTTGGACAGAACTATCTGCTGCGTGCCGTCTTCGTCCTGCACGTCGTTGATTTGAAACTGTATGCCGATCTGCGCGCCTTCTCCAACCGATATCGGGATCTTAAATTCCACGTTGTAGCCGCCGTCGACTATTTTGTGCGCGTACTCAAACTGCGAGCCCACATTCGCCGGACCGTAGTCGGCCAATCCGCCTTGATTGTACACGCACGGCCAGCCAACTATATCTATCCTGTACTGCATCACGTTTTCCGCCGTGTCGCCGGTGTTGTTTTGGTCGATGAATACTTCGAGGCTGTCGCAGTTCCAAGGCGCCCCTTCCTGTTTGTCCGGATCCGGGGGTATCATAGCGGGGTCTTTGATTTCGCCGAACACGTACAGGAAACCGTCGCTCCAAAGCACGGTACCCACCCCTTGGGTGCCGACGTCGCTCACTTCCCTGTTTATCGGGATTGCGAGCCCGAGGCTATAGGCTTCGTCTTTTTCGCCGTTGATGGCTATGGTCTCGTTTGTCTTGGCCACCGAGCCGTAGTCGTCGCCGTCGCCCGCAAAGGCAATCAGCGTAAATGCCGACACGAGCAACATCGCCGCGATTGATAGTGCCAAAAGTTTTTTCATAAATTTGCGCTCCTTTTATAATTTTTTTTGTTTTTTTGTCTGTAACTTTTATTCGAAAGTTACAGTAGATATATTAACATAAAATTTTATGTTTGTCAATAAATAATTTGAAAAATCGTTAAATTATTTTAGCATCGCCGCCAAAATTTCCCATCCCTTTCCCAAGGCTTCCTCGAGCTTTGAAATGTCTTTTCCTCCCGCCACTGCGAATTCGGGGCGTCCGCCGCCGCTTCCGCCTGTAACCTGCGCCACTTGCTTGACCAAGCTTCCCGCATTTGCCCCCAGCTTCACCGCTTCGCCCCCGCAAACTGCGGCAAATATTATTTTCCCCTCATTGGCCGAGGCGAGAATGGCGGCTATGTTCGGGTTTTTTTGCTTCAGCTCCTCGCAGATCATTTTAAGCTTTTCCGCCGAAACCTTTTCCACAAAGGCGGCGAGATAATCGATTCCCGCCTCGGTTTTTTGGGTCTTTGAGAGAAGCTCGTTTGTCTTGCCTGCCGCAATCTCGGAACTCAGGCTTTCGATCTCGCGCTTTTGCTCTTTCAGTTCAAGCATCGCGGATTCGGCCCTTTTGTCTATTTCTTCCGGATTATTGGCTTTTAGTATTTTAGAGGTTTTCAAAATCAACTCTTTGTCATGTTTTATCATATTCAAAACGCCGCGCCCCGTAACCGCTTCAATGCGCCTCACCCCGGCGGCCACCGAAGATTCCGAGGTTATGGCAAAAAGACCCGCTTTGGCCGTGTTGTCAAGGTGCGTGCCGCCGCACAGCTCACACGAAACTTCGCCCATTTTTACCACCCTGACCAACTCGCCGTACTTTTCGCCGAAAAGCGCGGTAGCGCCCATTTTTTTCGCGGTTTCCATATCGGTTTCCATGAAGGTTATATTTAGCCCTGCAAGTATATTTTCATTTATGATGGTCTCGGTTTTTTCGATTTCTTCGGGGCTCATCGCGTTAAAATGCGTGAAGTCAAAGCGCAGCCTGGTTTGGTCCACGTATGATCCCGCTTGTTCGACGTGCCCTCCCAGCACCTCGCGCAACGCGGCCTGCAAGAGGTGCGCCGCGCTGTGGTTTCGCATGATGGCCTCCCTCGCGGCTTTGTCCACGGAGGCGGTCACCTCGTCCCCGTTTTTTAGTTCGCCTTTTTCCATTTTGCATATGTGCATTATTTTCCCGTCGGAGGTTTTTTTGCAGTCTGTGACGTAAGCTTCCGCTCTTCCGTTTCCAATCGTCCCCGAGTCGCCCACCTGCCCCCCGCTTTCGGCATAAAAGGGCGTCTTGTCCAGTATGAGCGTGAATTCGCCCTCATTGACAAATTCGGCGGCGGACAGTTCCTCTCCGTCCTCCACGATGATCTCTAAAATTTTGGCCTTCTCCTCGAGCGCCGAGTATCCGTCAAATTCGGTTTTCGATATGTTTTTCATCAGCCCCGAGAGCTTGTCCTTCATCCAGCCCTCGATGTTCGCCCTCGCTTCCCTCGCCCGTTTTATCTGATTTTGCATCAATTCGTCGAATTTTTCCTTGCCGAGCGCGAGCTTTTGCTCCGCGGCGATCTCGCTTACCAAATCGTAGGGGAAGCCGTAGGTGTCGTAGAGCTTGAATATGTTATCGCCGGGCAGTTCGGAAAGCTTGTTTTCCTTGAGTTTTTTTATCATGCCCTCGAGCATTTCGAGCCCCGCGTTGATCGTGGCCTCGAACCTGTCTTCTTCCGCTTTCAGCACCTTTTTTATATATTCGCGCTTGGCGTCGAGTTCGGGGTAGGCCTGCTTCGAGAGATCGATGGCCGAATCGGTCAGCTCGTGCAAAAAAGCGCCTTTTATCCCCATCAGCTTTCCGTGCCTCGCCGCCCTCCTCAGAATCCGGCGCAAAACGTAGCCCCGGCCTTCGTTTGAAGGCATGATGCCGTCGCACACCATAAACGCCGCGCTCCTGATATGGTCGCCGATTATGCGCGCGGAAACCCCGGATTTCTCATGCGGCGCGTACTCGATGCCCGCGATCTCGCAGCTTTTGAGTATCAGCGCTTTTATGGTGTCGACCTCGGAAACTGTATCCACCTGCTGCATCACCATCGCCAGCCGCTCGAGCCCCATGCCCATGTCTATGTTCTTTTGTTTTAGGGGGGTATAGTTGTCGGCGCCGTCGTTGTCGAATTGGGTGAACACGTTGTTGCAGACTTCTATAAACCTGTCGCAGTCGCAGCCAGGGCCGCACTCCGGGCTGCCGCAGCCGTTTTCTTCGCCCCGGTCGAAATATATCTCCGAGCAGGGGCCGCAGGGCCCTTTGCCCACATCCCAAAAATTGTCCTTTTTGCCCAGCTTGGTTATTTTTTCGGGCGGGAGCCCCATGTCGATTGTCCAGACCTCGAATGCTTCTTGGTCCTCGATGTAGACCGAGGGGAACAGCAGCTCTTTCGGGATTTCCAAAACTTCGGTCAAAAACTCCCAGGTCATCGGCAGCGCCTCTTTTATGAAATAGTCGCCAAACGAGAAATTGCCGAGCATTTCAAAGAAAGTGCAGTGCCTCGATGTTTTGCCCACTTCCTCTATATCGTTCACCCTTATGCATTTCTGGCAGTTCGCCACCCTTTTTGCGGGCGGGGTTTTGTCGCCGGTGAAATACTGCTTCATCGGGGCCATGCCGGCGCCTATGAGAAGCAGCGATTTGTCGTCGATGGGCACAAGAGGGAAGGAGTCCATTATGAGATGGTCCTTGGATTTGAAGAATTCCAAAAATTTTGCCCTCAGCTCGTTGAGCCCGAAATATTTTATGTTCTGCATTTGCGTTTAATCTCCCTTGCGTATTGTCGGTTGTTGTTTCCCTTAAAAAATTATATCAAAAAACAAACAAAAAATCAATAGGCCCCCGAAAATTTTTTGTTTGTCCCGAAAATATTTTGAGTTTTTTGAGCTCGCTTTAAGGAAGAAAAACATCCGTATTTGCTTTCATGCCACAGTCTCCGTTTTTTTTGTCAGAATATGGTAGCTTTTGTCCGCGACTGTTTTCATAGCGGCGTAATCGTGGAACACGCCCAATATTATCGAACCTTGCTTTTTCAGTTCTTTTATGAGCTCCAATACGCTGGATTTCGACACCGGGTCAAGGGAAGCCGTAGGTTCGTCCAAAAGGACAAGGCGCGGCTTTGTTATAATCCCGTATATGATGTTGAGCCTCTGCTTTTCCCCGCCGCTGAATGTCGAGGGATACATCTTCCACAGCTCTTCCGGTATGCCGACCATGCCAAGCAGCTCTTTGGCGCGTTTCGCGGCAGTTTCGGCGCCGATTCCCCTGTTTATCAGAGGCTCGCACAAAACGTCGATCGCCGCGATTCTCGGAATGACGTGAAAAAACTGAGAAACATACCCGATTTCGCTTGTTCTCAGCTCCCGCATCGTCTGCAGGTCCGTATTCGCCAAATCATGGACTATATTGTTTTTATCGGTGTAGTATATATTTCCCGACGAAGCGAGATATGTTCCGTACACGCATTTCAGAAGCGACGATTTCCCCGCTCCGCTGGGCCCTATCACCGCGAGCATTTGGCCCGGCTCCACCGAAATATTCACCGAATCAAGGCACCGGATCGTTTTATTGTCCCCTATATGCATCGTAAATGATTTTGAAAGATTATTGACGGCAAGCATTTTTTAATCTAAATTCCTTTCCTGATTTTTTTCGCCCTTGGTCATATCAATGAATGGACGAGCGTCTGCGTGAACCAATGCTGGGGATCTTCAAGAATCTGATCCGTAAAACCGTGTTCCACTATCTTTCCGTCGAGCATGACGACAGTCCTGTCAGCGAGCATCCTTATGACCGCCAGATCGTGGCTTACGATGATGATGGAAAGTCCGAGTTTTTTTTGTACCATGCGGATCAAATCGAGCACTTTCGCCTGCACGGAAAGATCCAGTCCCGTAGTGACTTCGTCGAGTAAAAGCACGGGCGGGTTGTTGGCGATGGCTTTGGAAATCTGAACCCTCTGCTGCATTCCGCCGGAAAAATTTTTCGGCGGTTCTTTTACCCTGGTTATCGGTATTTCCATGTGGCCGAGCAGTTCCGATGTGCGTTTTTGCATATTAAAAACATTTCTTTGGCCCGCCGCGATCAATTTTTGGGCGATATTTCCGCCATTGGAATAATTCATCAGCAATCCGAGGAGCGGATTTTGGTAAACCATTCCCATCAGATTGTTCCTGATGGACTTCTGCTGCTGGCTGGAAACGCCGAATATATTCGTTTTGCCGCCGTTATATGCGTCCAAAAACGCCTCCCCGGACGTGACCGGAATATCAAAATACAACGATTTCATGAGCGTCGTTTTCCCCGACCCTGATTCCCCGACCACGCCCAAGATTTCGGACGGGTACAATTCAAGGGATATTCCGCGCACCGCCCAAACCGATTTGCATTCGGGGCATCGGTTTTTTTCCAAACAATTTTCCGGATCGCGGCAGTATGCGCATCCCTTACCGTATCTTATCGTAAGCTCGTTCACTTTCATTGTTTGCTGCATATATTTTTATTCCTTTCGGCATTCTTTCTGCAAAACCCGGAATCTGAACATTGAAAATGTCGTTTTTTGCCATCGGAGTCGAATATCTCGTCAAAATATACTCCTTTTGCCCCGCAGATGCTGCATTCCCTGCCTTCGGTTTCTTCGACTTCGAAGTTGTAATCGTCAAAATCCAAGGGGACGACGCTTGTATGGGGAGGAACGGCATATATCATTTTTTCGCGCCCGGCTCCCAGCAGATACAGGCAGTCGGCATCGTTCAGTTTCATGGTGTCATAGCGGGGTATGGGGCTTGGAGCCATCACATACCTTCCGTCCACCATCACGGGATAAGAGGCCCCCATCGTTATTTTGCCGTAGCGCATGATCTGCTCGTAAAGCATGAGCCAGGCCGCGCTGTATTCCGTGTCCGCGTGCATCTGCCTCGCTTTCAATTCACTTCTCTCGACAGCGCGAAGCGGTTCGGGGTTGGGTACCTGAAGCACAAGCACTTGCCCTTCTTTCAGTTTTTCTTCGGGGATCCTGTGCCTTGATTGAATCACGCTGGCTTTCTCCGCGTCGGTCGTGATATCCGCGCCCGTGCACGCGCGCACGAATTTTTTTATGCTGACCGCATTCACGCTGTCGTCGCTTCCTTGGTCTATGACTTTGAGAATGTCGGAGGGTCCTATTATCGAAAGGGTGATTTGGATGCCTCCAGTTCCCCATCCTCTCCCTATGGGAAGTTCCCTTGAACCGAAAGGAACCTGATAACCGGGAATCGAAATGGCCTTGATGACGGCCCTGCGTATTTCACGTTTGGAACCCTCGTCCAAAAAAGCGAAATTATATTCATTGGCTTCGATTTTTTCGTTTTCGGAATGTTCGATCATAACGGCGTCAAATCCTCCTATACTTTGGGGCTTTTGGCATCGGGGCCAAGCCGCGTTTTTCTGATATTGTCCAGTTTGGACTGATATGTCACATAATGCGGAAGTTTGAGATGCGAAATGAATCCCGACATTTCGAGCGCTTCGCCGTGAAGCAAAACAAATTCCTCGTCGTTGGGGGGGCTGTTGGCATGGGGATGGTTCAACGCGCAGTCGAGTATGGACATGGCGATCGCTTTTGTTTCGGCCCTGCCGAAGGCCAATCCGTATCCGACATCGATGTTCAATTCATCGAATTCTCTGTCGGAACTTTTATGGCCGGAAATAAACGACTCCACTTCGGTAAAAAGAATCTCGCCGATGACCATGCTTTCGCCTCTGCCGAGCGGATATTCGATTTGTATATCGACATTGCCGCAGCGCAGTTCGCCGATGGTCGGGTGCGCCATAAATCCATACCCCCTGAGCCCCGCATACGAAACCCCGCTGACAAAACCCGTATCCGTCCTGAAAAGCGTTTGGAGCCTTGCGCTCCTCGAAGCGGGGAACATGAGTTTGTTTACTGTAATATCGTCGGGTTCCCCGTCGTCGGGCCCATATGCGGCCATTAAGCCTTCTTTTTTGAGGAGATCGGAGACGCGCGCGGCGTTCATGTCGGTTTCTTCGGCTTCTATCGCCGACAAATACCGCTCCCTGAAAGATTTGAGTTCATCTTCTTTTTCGTTTTTGAGACGGAAATCCAGCAGTCTGTGCGTGTAATCATAAGTCGCCCCGAGTATCTGCCCTAAGGGAATGTCTTTGAAAGCCGATGAGATCCTTCTCGTAAGACGCATATTTTTGCAATCTATTGTCAGGGAATTATGCTCGCGCGAAAGCGTCGAACGGTAGGCCCTCATCAAGAACACGGCTTCTTCGGGGCTGCATTCGCATTGTTTGAGGGCGAGGGCCGCATAATCCGGCGCGTAAAAACCGGATTCGCACATCACCCTTTCGACCAGCTGCTTCATTCTCTTGGCGATCACTTCGATTTCAAGGGGAAACTCTCCTTCGCTTCGGGACAATTTCAAAAGCCCGATCGAATTTTCTATCGCCTGTTCTCCGCCTTTTACCGCAACATAAGCCATTTTCAAACCACCTCCCTGAAGATTCTTGTATGGCGCGGGACCGCCAGTATATCGCCCTTTGGGCAAGCGAATATGATTTCGAACCCTTTCGGGTATTCCATATCCAATTTCGCGGTCCTGCATAAGCAATCCGCGATGTTTTTGTCGACAAAACGGATAATTTTTCCGTTTATTCCGGGACCCTCGGCGACGATTTTTTCCTCCCCGCCGATTCCGGGAACATCGAATATGACAGTAGCTCCTTTATGCGGATCCACAAGGCTGCCCTGGCATAAGTTTTCATATGAGTCGAAAGCGCGGATATCCTTGACTATGACAAAATCCGCTTTTTCCAGGCTGGCCGGCCTGGCGTATGTCATCTCCCTGATTTCTTCGGTCAGCCTCAAATCCCCATGATCGCCGTGCACGTGGAAAGAGACGGCGTTGTCGAGGAAAACAAAGCACAGTTCTTTTATGGTCGTTTCATTTTCAGGCATGCCGTCTTTTATGTTATATATCCGAAACGGGTGGGCAAAAGTTTCCATGACGGTCCTGAAAATCCGCTGCGAAACCAAAACGCCGTCAATATCTGTCAGACTATCCATTCTATTCCTCCATGACGCTGAAATTGACTTTCGTGGACATGGCAAGCCCCGAATCCAAAGCGCGTCTTTTTTTTATTTTGCCTTCCCATTTTTTCAGCGATTCCGTTATCAATCCGGTTTCGGGCAGATTCGAGTTGAGCGCGGCATCAATGACCGCCATCGCGTAAACTTTTTCCAAATCGTCCCCCAAGGAAGCGGCAAATCCCTTGTTATCCCCGAGTTTCACCATGCATTCGCAGGCGAGCGCCTCTCCGGCGTAAAACAGCGAATTCCTCGCGCTTTCCCTGATTTTGAGCATGACCAGTGTTTTATGGGGCTTTTTTATCGGAACCGCGCCGTATTTTTTTTCAAGCCGGCGGCCTAAATCGATCACGTCGGTTCTTTCGGAATAATTCAATATTCCAAACAGCGTATTTTTATCCATTTGTCAAATATTCCTTTTTTTTGAATAATTCAGCGTCGAGGTGACGCTTCCTTCCGTTATCACGGTTGTTATCGCCGGATGCCCGCCCGACGCGTCGACCAAAAGCAAATCCGCCCTTTTACCTTCTTCGACGGAACCCGCCGTTTCCCAGATTCCGACCGCTTTCGCAGGTTCGGAAGTGACAAGGTTGACGCATTCATGCAAGGGGATCTGAGATTTTCTGTGCAGGCTAAATACCGCTTCCAGCATGGACGACGGGTAATAATCGGAGCAAAGCATCGAAATGCTTTTATCCAATACGCCTTCGGTGGCCGACATATTGCCCGAATGCGATTTTCCCAGCAGCACATTGGGCGCTCCGCCGAGCGTTTTCATGCCGACTTTTTTCGCGTGCCGCGCTGTGCCGATTTCAACGGGAAACTCGCTGATTGAGGCGTTGAGCGTATTTTTTGCGAAATTCACCTTCGCGACGGAATCGTCGTCGTGGGAGGCGATTGAAATGCCTTTGCTCTGCGCGAGTTTTGAGATATCGACCAATGTTTCCATCGGGATTTTTTCGACCTGCATGCGCTGCTCCAATCGTTCTTCGATTTCCGCGTCGCTCAATTCCGGATTGTTTGCCTTGATCGCCGCCTTGAAGGGCTCCAGATCCCTGTATTGCCCCTGGCCCGGCGTGTGGTCCATAAAAGACAGAAGCGATACATTTCCGCCGACTATCATATCCCGCAGCCTCGGGATGGCCTCGAAGTTCGTGATATCGAGCCTGATATGGAGCATATGCGTTATCAAGCAGGGGGAGTTTTTTGTGTTTATGACCGCCCGAATTATTTGTTCCAAAAAATCTTCTTCTCTCGCGGCTTTCCGCCTCATCGCCCTTATGGCCGGCTTCCACATCGCCAGCGAATGGTACATGGTCGTAATGCCGTTATTGACAAGCTGTTTTTCCTGCTCCCTCAGCGCGAATGGGATGTCCATGACGCTGCCCGCCCTCGGTTCGATTATTTGTTCGACGTGGTCCGAATGTATATCTATCATTCCCGGCAGCAAATACGCCCCATTCGCATCGAGGGCGGCGCCGCGCGAGGCGTTCCCGCCTATTTTGCTTATTATCCCGTCTTCTATCGCCACGCAGGAATTTTTGATTATTCCCTCCGGAAGCACCACATCCGCATTTACAATATTTAGGCGCATTTTCCCGCTCACCCCTTCAATCTGCGTTTCAGCGCGTTGAATGATATTTCGAATATATAAGTGAAAACAACGACAAGCAGCACAGCCACCCAGGCCCTGCCGTACTTATAGCTCCCGAAAGCGGCGGAAATGAGAAATCCTATGCCGCCCGCGCCTACCATGCCCAGATTCGACGCCCCCTGAAAATTGCCTTCGAATCGCATGGTAAGCCATGCTACCAGCATTGTCAGCGCGGAAGGGAGGACGGCCGCAAAAAAAACTTTCAGTTTGCCGGCTCCGGTGGAGGCAAGCGCCTCCAGGGTCCCTTCGTCCAGTTCTTCGAAAGCGTGCGCGAACGCCCTCGCGAAAATCGCCGTGGAACTTATGCAAAGCCCTATGATGGCGGGCGTGACGCCGAATCCCAGACACACGATGACCAAAAGCACAAAAATAAAATTCGGGATCGCTCTTATCAAAGTGAATGCCGCATTGAATATGGGAGGGAAAATTTTGAGCGGGGTTATGTTGCGGGCCATAAAAACCGCAAAAATCATTCCTAAAATCGCGCTGTACACGGTGGCGAGCACAGTCACGCAAAGGGTTTCGAAGAAAAAGGGCATAATCAGATCGACTTCGCTGAAGTCGATATGCGCCATGAGTTTTACCGCTCCCCATACATTCTTTACCCGCGACAGTATTTTTATCCAGTCATATTCCACAAAATATGACAAAACCAGCGTAATGACGGAAAAAGACAGCAGGAATATATTGAAGGGGCGCGTATATTTCGGGTTGTGGACCCTTATCTTGCCTTTTTTGTTTTTGACCACATATGCTTTCGCCGTTTCGCTTGCATTCATGATTTCAATACCTTCTTCCGCAGATAATCGGTCACAAGGCTTATCGCGATGGTGGCGGAAGCCAGTATCAAAATGACGGCTACAGCCGTGCGGTACAGGAATGCCGACAAATATCCGTTTAAAAGCATGCCTATGCCGCCTCCCCCAAGCGCCCCGACGATCCCCGAAGCCAAGATATTGCCCTCCAAGGCAAACAGCAGCCATGAAACGAAACCGGGAATAGCCGCCGGTATGACGCATTGGAACAGCTTTGAAAAATATCCCGCGCCGACGCTGTCCAGAGCCTCCATGCTTTCTTTGCCGACTTCATCGACGACTTCCGCGAACATTCTGGTCAAAGAGCCGACCGTGTTGAGCAAAAGGGCGATAAAGCCGATCGTAACGCCTATGCCGAAAGCGGTCCTGAAAATGAAAAACCAGATGGTGTTCGGGATATTGCGCTGCAAAGAGGCCATCCCGCGCACGATCTTTACCAGATGCGGGCTTGGCGAGGTTTGGAACGAAGCAAAAAAGCACAGGCAGAAAGATATTATGCCCCCGACGAAAGTGGCGAGAAAGGCCATTGAAATCGACTGGACAAGCGCTTGCCAGACCCCTATGTTGTTAGCCCTCGCGAAATTGGGGGGAAGCAAATCATTGACGAGGAAATCGACAAAATTCTCCCCCTTGAAAAAAATTTCAAAAGGATTGAAGCGCGTGTGCACGGTTGCCAGAACATATACCCCGGCGATCACGGCTGCAATGATATAATAAAGCCTGCGCTGTTTTTTTATATATTCGGGAACTTTGCGGTAGTCCTCAGCTGACTGCACGTTTCAGGCCCTCCATTTCCGCCTCCGCCAAAATATATTTATCGTTTGTTTCCGGCGCGGAACCGTATATTTCCTTGATTTTTTCCTCCGTGAGGAGATCCGGCGAATCGTCGAATACAAGCTTCCCGGCTTTCATGCCCAAAATCCTGGTCGAATATTCTTTTGCGAAATCGACCTGGTGAAGATTTATGAGACAGGCGATGCCCCGCTGTTTTGCCTGGCTGACGATTATATCCATGATAGTCCTGCTGGTGACGGGGTCAAGCGAAGCGATCGGCTCGTCGCACATGAGCAGGCTCGGCTCCTGTATGAGGGCGCGCGCGATTCCCACGCGCTGTTTCTGGCCTCCGGACAAATCCCCTGCGCGTTTGTATATCTGGTCTTCCAAGCCGAGGCTGTGGAGAATTTGAAACGCTTTTTCTTTGTCCTCTTCGGAATACCTTCCCAAAACGCTGTTCACAGCCGACATATGCCCAAGGCGCCCGTGCATGACATTCTGGAAAACCGTCAGCCTGTATACCAAATTGAAATGCTGGAATATGAAGCCTATTTTGCATCTTGCGCCGCGCAAAACTTTGCCTTCCATCTTGTTTCGTATATCCACTCCCCCGAACTTTATATTTCCGCCGTCGGTTTGGACCAGCCTGTTGACGCAACGCATGATGGTCGATTTGCCCGCGCCGCTTCGCCCGATGATCGTGACGATTTCTTTGCTTTTGATATCGAAGGTGACATCGTCCACCGCTTTTGTGGGGCCATAATCCTTCTTCAGGTTTTTTATCGAAAGAAGCGTGTCTTCGCCGACAAATCCGTTTGTGGCGTCCATAAATAATCTCTCCTCTTCATTTTCATTCAAGTTTGTTGTATTTTTATCACTCCGTCAAATCAAATTTGTCGCGGAGTTCCCTGACATAGTCATACTCGCTGTCTTTTACGGGCCAATACCTGGTTTCCGGGCTCGACATGGTTTTCCAAAAGTCCTCGTCGTCCCACTCATAAAAGAAATTTATTATCAAATCTTTCAATTCCTTGGGCAAATCCCCCTGTATGGCCAGCAAACTCGTCGGAATGCGCGGGGATGTATGGAGAATGCGTATTTTGTCCTCTTCGACCTCGCCGCTCTTTATCATGCTGTCCAGTCCGGTGCTCGCCACTCCCGCCGCTTCGATATCCTGCTTGTACACGCCCTGGATGCTGTTCGCATGGGTCCCGGTGAACAAAACAGAAGAAAAAAACTTGCCGTTGACGTGCAAATCGTCGAAGCTCAGATTTGGCATTGAGTCTTGGAAATAATTCAGGATTTCATTTGAGGGGACTATGTTGCCGGATGTCGATTCGGGATCCGCGAAACCGAAAGAACGATCCTTCAAGTCGTCTAAACTTTGTATGCCGGAATCCACGTGCGTGATGATTTTCGAAGTGTAGCCGTGCGTTCCGTCGACGGACATAATGGCAAAAGCTTCCGCATTAGCCCTGTCGACCGCGTGCACATAGGAAAACGGCCCGAAATACCCGATATGGGCGTGGCCGGTCCTCATCGCTTCAATCATCGCCGAGTAATTGTTTGCATGGTATTCCTCGACGGGCAAACCCATCAAAACTTCTGACAGCGCCGTGTCGAAAACGTTTCGGGTATAGGCGACTTCGGGGGAATCTTCGCCCGGCATCAAGACTATGACAATTTTGTCCACTCCCCACCTTGTTTTCGGGTCATCCGATTCAGAGTCGGGCTCTGCTTCCTTTTTGCACCCGGAAAGCATTGCCGCCACCATAAGCAGAACCATCAGAAATGCGAGAAACTTTTTTGATTTCATAATAAATTTTTCACTCCTTAACATTTTTTCGCCAGCTAACCACATTATAGTCAACGGAATGTAATGTTAACTATCATTCTTGCGTAAAACGTTCGTAAAAAAAAGCAAAAATTTTATTTTTGTCTTGACATAATCCGATTAAAATACTATACTATAAGTATCGGCAAAAAATTTTAATAGGAGGGATGCACTGATGAATTTCAAAAGAGTCCTGCTCGACAAAGAAAACAAATGCGAAGCGTGTTCGGCGGCGGATTTTGACAACGACGGGAAAATCGAGATCGTCTGCGGGGAATATATGTACTCCGGGGACGGTTTTTCGACCAAAACCAAAATATGCGACATCAAATACAACGGCGATTATCTCGAGGATTTTTCGGACTACCCCTTAGACGTAAACGGCGACGGCTATTTGGACATCGTGACCGGGTCATGGTGGTCCGCCGGGGTGTTCTGGAGGGAAAATCCGGGCAAGGGCGGCGGCCTCTGGAAAACGCATAAAATCACCGATTGCACAAACGTGGAAACGATCAGGTATTTCGACATCGACAATTGCGGCACGGTCGAAATTTTTCCAAACTGCCCCGGCGAGCCGCAGTTTTTTTTGAAGCTTATAAAAGACCAAAACGGCAAGCCCGCAGCAAAATTCGCGCGCTATCAGATCGGAACTCAAAACGCGGGCCACGGAATGGGATTCGGCGACATCGACGGCGACGGCAAAGTCGATGTCATTTTGGAAAGAGGCTGGCTCAAGCAGCCCGATGACCCCTGCAGCCCAAATTGGGAATTCCACGACGATTTCAAGGATTTTGGCGTTCCCGGCACTTGCATACCGATGCTCGTGCACGATGTAAACGGCGACGGCATAAACGATTTGATCGTGGGCGCGGGACATGGCTACGGTTTATGGTGGTTCGAGCAGAAAATCGGCGCCGGCGGCAAACGGGAGTTTGTGAAGCACGATATCGATCTGGTATGCTCGCAGTACCACGATATGCAGCTTTTGGACATCGACAACGACGGCGAGCCGGAGCTTGTCACCGGGGCCAGATATTTCGCGCACTGCGGACACGACCCGGGCGAGCTGAACCCTATCGGCTCGTACATATTCAAGATAAAGAAAACCCCGGCGGGCGCCATAGTCTTTGACAAAAACACATTGGATTACGGCCCCCCCGAACTCGCTTCGGGGCTCGGGATATACTTCTGGCTTGAAGATCTCACGGGTAGCGGCTACAAGGATATAGTTGCCCCGGGCAAAGAGGGGCTGTATATTTTCTATTCGACGTAATTAAAATTTGAGATATTAAGGAGGAAAAAATTCAAACATGGCGAGAAGAATAAAAATGGGATTTATCGGCGTGGGCCACATGGGCCAGCTCGCCCACCTGCAAAACTACGCGCAGCTGCCCGAATTCTGCGAAATCACCACCCTTTGCGACGTAAAGATCAATCAGGCCAAGGTGTTGGCCGAGCGCTTCAACGTGCCCAAGGTCACCGCCGACTACCGCGAGCTTTTGGCCGACCCGGAAATAGAGGCTGTGGCCTGCATCCAGTATTTTGAAAACCACGTGGTGCTGGTGCCGGACGTGTTGCGCGCGGGCAAGCACGTAATGACCGAGAAACCGCTCTGCGTATTCCCGGAAAACGGGGACAAACTGGCCGCCATAGCGAAAGAAACCGGAAAGATACACATGGTGGGAAACCACAAGCGTTCCGACCCCGCGACCGAGCACGCCATCGGCGTGATCAACAAATGGAAGCAAACCGGGGAAATGGGCAAGATGACATATGTGCGGCTCTCGATGCCGCCCGGCGACTGGAGAAAAGACTGCGATATGCCCTTTATGACAAGCGAGCCCCCCGGACCCGTGCCGCCGGAGTCCGGCCCTGCGGGCATAGACGCATCCACCAGAAACAAAATGGTGTGGTTTGTGAACTACTACATACACCAGACAAACCTCATGCGCTTTCTGCTCGGCGAAGACTACGCTCTCACCTCCGCGGACAAACACTATTTCTCCGCGATCAGCGAAAGCGGCGTGAACTGCATATTGGAGCTTGAGCCCTACAGCACTTCCATCGACTGGCAGGAGCACGCGCTTGTATGCTTCGAGCGCGGCTGGGTCAGAATCGATTTGCCCGCGCCTTTGGCCTTGCATTTGGCCGGCACGGTCACCATCTACGAAAACAAAGGCAAGGACAGCGGGTACACCATGCCAGTCATGCCCAACACGAGCGCGATGAGAAACCAGGCGAAAAACTTCTGTTTAGCCGTGGCCGGGGAGAAAGCCCCCCCGTGCGCTTCCTTTGAAGCGGCAAAAGACCTGCATATAGCGGCGGACTACATAAACATGACCAAACTCGGCGAAAAGCCCTCCTACGAGAACCGCAACAAAAAAAGATAGCCAAACCAACAAAAAAATCGGCGGAAAACGGCGGTATCACGCCGTTTTCCGCTGTGGAATCTATATTAAAGGGAGCCAATTTTTATGCTATATGCCGGAACTTCCATTGTCGATATATCGCCATGTAAAGGCGTGCAGCTTGCCGGATATCCCCATTGCCCGAGGCCGAACACGGGCGTGCACGATCCCTTGTATGCCGCGTGCCTGTATTTAAGCGACGGGAATTCGGACATCGCGCTTGTCACGCTTGATCTGCTTTACTTGGGCAAGCAGCATGTGAAAAAAATACGCGAAAAAACCGGCAAAACCGTGATGTTCGCCGCTTCGCACACCCACAGCGGGCCGTGGGCTTCGGAGGCGCTCGCTTCCGAGCATGCCGAGGGAATTTGCGCAAACGGGGAATATATCGAAGCCTTGGCCGATAAATTATGCCGCCTTATAGACAAAGCCGCATCCGAGACGTTCGAGGCGCAAATCGGGGCGGCGGCCGGCTCGTGCGGCGCCGCGCAGGGAGTCGGCGGCAACCGCCGGGAAAAAGGCGGGATTTGCGACCCGTCGGTCAATGTGCTCGCCGTCAGGGACTTGTCGGGGGCCGTGCGGGCGTGCCTCGTCAATTACGCCCTGCACCCCACTTTCCTCCACGCCGAAAACACGCTGGTGACGGCGGATTATCCGGGGTATATAAGGCGGTATTTTTCGTTCGCGTACCCCGGGGCCGTCGCGCTTTTTGCCCAGGGCGCCTCAGGCGACCAAAGCTCGAGATACCACCGCGTGGCGCAGGATTTTGAGGAGGCGGCTCGGGTGGGCACGACAATCGCCGCAGAGGCGGCAAGATGCGTCGATAACATGGCGTTTTGCGATGCCGCGCCGATAAAAGTGAAAAGCGAAGAAATAGATTTGCCGCTAAGGCGCTTTTTGCCGCTCGCCGAGGCCAAAGAAAATTTGGAAAGGGCGCAGACGGAATTTGCGGCCGCCCGAAATGCCGATTATATAACCATGCGAAACGCCGAACTCGCGCTTTTCGGCGCAGAAAACGCGCTGACATTCGCGAAGATGCAAAAAGAGGGGTTTGTCAGCGGCGAACTGCCGTGCGAAATCCAGACGGTATCAATCGGCGACACGCTGATCGTGGGCATACAGGGCGAGCTGTTTGTTTCGTATGCGATAGACATCAAGGCCGCTTCAAGCGCGGCTAAAACTTTTGTTTTCGAAGTCACAAACGGGGCGCTTCCGGGGTATGTGTACACCAAAGAAGCGGAAAAAGAGGGCGGCTACGAAGTGGGCACATCGATGCTCTCGCCGCTGTCCGGGGAAAAAATCGTGGACCGGGTGAAGAAGATGATGTGACCAAGAGGCGCGGAAAATCAATATAATGCCAAAACCGCATATCCTTGATTGTTCAAATATTTCAATTTTTCATCGCATTCATGGTGGCGTCGATTTTCGTCTTCACGGAATCCTTGTATTTTTCTATGATCGAAGCGATGGCTCCGTTGCCTCCGGAAACGCTCATGCTGATTTCGCCGTACAATTCGCCGCCGTTGATCCACCCGTAGGCCAAACCCACGTTGAAAAACTTGGTGTCGCGCACTATCTTGAGCATATCTATCGACTCTTCGTTGCGAAGCCTTTTTTGGGACATCGTGACGTCGAAAAAAGCGGGAGTCACGTCTCTGTGGGAAAGATATGCCATTGCATCCATTATCACGCCCGCTTTTGAGGGATCTGCATTTGTGACGGGGATTATCGCCGCCGGCGATTCGCGCGAAAACATGGTGTGGTAGCTATCTTGGTTTGAGTCGTATTTGGGCATGGGGACAATGCCGAACGTATCGTCGAATTCGCGCAGGCCGTCCGCCGCTTTTAATTCCGCCGTCATGAACAATGCGCGCCCCGAACGGAATATCGCTTCGTAATGATGTTCCGCGCTGCTGTTGGCGTATTCGAATTCGCCGGGGGCATGCAGCATATCGGCGATTTTATCGCATACATTATAGAATCGCCCGTTTTCGATCGCCAAATAGGGCGCTTTTTCGTCGTCTGCGGATATGTACTTTTCGCCCGCGCCTATAATCATCGCCGAAACGCCTTCTCCCCATGTCGTATAGCCGTATATGCTGTTTCCGCTTTGCGAGAAATCAAAAGAATCGTCGCCGTTTAGGGCGGCTCCCGCCTTTGAATATTTATGGAATTCATCCAATGTCCATTTGCCGTTTTTGACCGCATTGTACGGCAAGTCCAAACCTATGTTTTTTATCATGTTTTCGTTGAAAAACATGCATATGGGGGATTGCATTGCATATAGGTTTATATCGCTCATGGCAAAATACATTTCGTTTCCGCTTCCGATTTTTCCCTCTTTGAGCGCGGTTTTGTCCCACCACTCTTTTTCGAGCTGCAATTCGGGTATATCAAACAAATTGTACAAAAGGCCGTCCGCCGCAAAAAAACCGATGCCAAAAGCCGTCCCGTTGCTTATCGGGCAATACATCACATCATATGAATCGTCACCGGCCATTATGACGGTTCTGATCTTTTTTTCTATTTCAGACATTTCAAAACTTGTTTCTTTCAAATTTATCCCGAATTTTTCTTCAATTGCGATATTTCTCATGTAGATGGCGTCGTTGAGAAAGTCGCCGATTTGTTCTTCCACCAAAATAGTGGGGGTATACCCCCAAATGGGCTTTACGTTCAAGATGGAAAAATCGGATCCGTCATAAACTATATCGGGAAATTCGTATTCTTCATGCGTTTCGGGCGCATCGCGGCCGTTTGAAATGTCATCGGGCGAGGCCGCATCATTTTTGAAACCATCGTTGCCGCCCGTTTCGTTTTGCTGCGAGCAGGAAGCCAAAAATGGCGCGGGCAACATGGCAGCTGCCGCAAGTAGCGCCAACAAGATTTTTTTCATCGAAATTACCCCTCCGTAAAATGTTATCTTATGCTATTTTTTCACGCTTTCGTAAATTTTGTGCAGCGGCACGCCGGATTCCCTTGCGAGCCTCTTGGCGTCCTCGTATTCGGGGATCCATTTTTCCTCGCCCTCGAATTCGACTTTTTTGACCCTCAGCCCGCCGAAATCGGTTTGGACCATCGCGATCCCGCGCGCGAGGCATATGCGCTTTTCTTCGCGCATGCGCAGGCCTATCGTAGTGGTTTCGGAAAAAATGACATTGGCCAGCTTTTCGGCCAGCCCGCTTTGGCAGAGTGCCGTGAGTTGTGTGGCCGGGCGGTTTTTTTTCATGTACACAGGCGTGAAAAAAACGTCGCTTGCCCCTGCGCAAAAAAGTTTTTCCATGGTGTAAGCGAGTATTTCGGGCGAACAATCGTCGATATTCGTCTCAATCACGGTTATGTTTTCCGTCGCCCCGCCCGCGCCTCCGCCCTCCGAATCTCCCAAAATGACCCTTAGCACGTTGGGTACGGCCAAATCTTTCGTCCCCGCGCCATAACCCGACTTCAAGGCTTTCATTTCCGGCATGAGCCCATAGCTTTGCGCGATTTCCGCGATTATCGCCGCGCCCGTAGGCGTGGCAAGCTCGCTTTCCACTTCGATTTGGCGAGTTTTGGCTCCCGCCTCCTTGAAAATTTCGACGGTGGCCGGGGCGGGCACCGGTATTTTTCCGTGTTGGCAATATGCGAAGCCATATCCGTCGCTTATCGGGGACGAGCATATTCTTTCGATTCCGTGCTGTGTGACAAGCAAATCGAGCAGCACCGAGGCGCCCGCTATGTCGATTATGGAATCGGCGGCGCCCACTTCGTGGAAATGGACTTCGCGGAAGCCGACCCCGTGGACTTTCGCCTCGGCTGTGGCAATGCGTTTGAATATGTTTTTGGAGAGGAGTTTTGCCCCTGCGGACATTTCGCTGTGATCTATCATATGCGCAATATTCGCGTAGTTGCGGTTCGGGTGATGATGATGGGCGTGGTCGCCGCGGTCGTTTGGCGGTAGCGCCACTTTTACGTGATTTGCGTTTATGCCGTTTTTTTCACGGCGCCCCACAATAATTTCCCAGCCTTCCAAACCGAGCGTTTTTAGGTCGGACACAAGGAAATCAAAATTTTCGGGGCACAAATCGAGCAGCGCCGCGAGCGTCATGTCCCCGCTTATGCCCGAAAAACAGTCGAAATACAAAATTTTCATATAATTTACAGCCTTCACTTTACATCTATCAGCACGCCGCGCACCACGAAACGCCGGTCGAGCCAGTATTCGTTCACGCAGGTGGACAGGGTGATTATCTTGGAATCCGCGTCCAAAACTATATCTTTTTGGAAATTGCTGCGCTCTTTTATCGTCTGCAGGAAATCGACATATTCCTCGTCGCTTTCGAAATAGGTCTGTATATACCCCGAATAGGGGTTTTCCTGGCCGACGGAAAAAATTTCGTAATAGTATATCCCCTCCGCAGTCACCAGCTCTATCAATCCCGTTTTGAAATTGTCTTCGCGCTTTTCGTATGCGGTTATCAAAGGCTGGAACATATTGTTGTCGAGCATGTTGTGCCCGTATATTATCAGATGGCGGTTATTCATGATGTTTTGGCTGTTCCTGAAATCGGCGAAAATCGCCCCTGACGGGCTGTACAATTTGTCGAAATCGCGCTTTAAGTAAAAGTCGTTGTCGGAGTATTGCACCACCGGGTAGTCTATAGTGGTGTATTGCACCTTGATCCAGCAAAACATATCCGAATTTCTGAGCGAAAGCTTTCGGAAGCTCCTCCTTATTTTGTCGACTTCCTCCACTCCCTCGCTCACTTCGGATTGCACCACCCTCGCCCCGGTTTGTTTTTGCAGGGAGAGTATGTCCTGTATCGGGAAATTGGACCTTGTCTTCCTCAAAAACTGCACCGCTTCCAGATCCCCTTCGGCTTCGTCGTAGTACAAGCTCCGAATGGCGTCGTAATCCTGCGCCGCCTTCACATACGAAAAAAGCATTTCCACGACTTTGTAACCGGAAAACGCGAAAATGCCCAAGGACAAAAGCAGCACGAAATAGCGCAGAAAATCGACCGAAGGCTTTTTGTGGTTTTTTGCCGTTTCGTTCAAATCTATGTCGTTTTGGCTCATGCCCGCAAGGGAAGCATAGAAAACGTTTTCTTCCGAAACCGGTTCGGCCTCTTCCTTGGCCTGCTCCTTGGCAATGCGCAAAGGGCGCCTTTGTGCGATTTTCGCTTCGCGTCGCGATTTTTGTATTTTCGTGATTTTGTACAGCATGTAATTTCCCCGGATATTGAAATTTTTGGCGCCCCTTCAGGCCTTTTATTCTATTATACGCCGTTTATGTTATGATTTATGTGTTTTAATTTTAATATTCGAAGTACAAAAATTAAATAAATTTATTCTTCGGCGTTTTCCCAATTATGCCAGACATTCAGCACGTCGTCGTGTTCCTCGAGGGATTCGGCCAGCTTGTTCATTTTGGAGGCGCTGTCGGGATCTTCCAAGCTCACATACATCGAGGGGACCATTTCGGCTTCCGCCGACAAAAACGAATACCCGAACCCCCCGAGCTTTTCCGCGACTTCCGAAACAAGCGCGGGGTCGGTGAAAATTTCGAATGCGCCCTCTTCTTTTTGAAAATCCTCAGCCCCCGATTCGAGCGCGTCGCCCATGAGCTTGTCTTCGTCTATGGCTTCGTCTCCGATCACGATGACGCCTTTTTTGTCGAAAAGATACGTGACGCATCCGGTGGCGCCCAAATTCCCGCCGAATTTGTCGAAATAGTGGCGCAGGTCGCCGCTGGTCCTGTTCCTGTTGTCGGTGGCGCACTCGACGATGACGGCCACGCCGCCCGGCCCATAGCCTTCATAGGTTATGTTCTCGTACTTGGCGGTGTCGTCCGAGCTCGCCTTTTTTATTATTCGCTCTATGTTGTCGTTTGGAACGTTGAGGCTTTTGGCTTTGGCGATCAGGTCTTTGAGTTTCCCGTTTGAAGCGGGGCTTGCGCCCCCCTCCTTGACTGCGATCGTTATTTCTTTGCCCACTTTCGTAAACACCTTGGCTCTTTGGGCGTCGGTTTTTTCTTTTTTGTGCATGATGTTTTTCCACTTGGAATGGCCTGACATTGAAAAATCCTCCTAAATATTTTCGGTTTGCGTTTTTACACTCTTTCGGTTTTTTCCAGCCCGATCAGCCAAAGAGCGTTTCCCGCCGCGTATTTCACCGCTTCGCAAAGCGCGAGCCTCGAATTCTTTGTTTTTTCGCTTTCGGCTTTCAGGATGGGACAATCGTGATAAAACCTGTTGAAGGCCGCGCACAAGTCGAGCAGGTAGCGGCATATGACCGACGGTTCATATTCGCGTTCGGCGACAAGCACTTTTTCCGGAAACTGCGCGAGCAGCTTTATGAGTTCGCGTTCGAGCATATTTGTGATCATCACGTTTTTGTGATCTATTTCGGCGTCGTTTTTTTCGAGAACGCTGCAGGCCCTCGCGTAGGTGTACTGCACATACGGACCCGAGTTTCCGGTAAAATTAAGGGCGTCATCCCAATTGAAATTCACGTCTTTTATCCTGCTGTTGGCCAAATCGCCGAACATGACCGCCCCGACGCCGACTTTTTTGGCGATTTCTTTCTTTTCGCCGCTCGACAGGTCTGTGCCTCCCGGATTTTTTTCTTCCATTATCTGCTCGACTTTTTCGACCGCCAATTTCAGCAAATCGTCCAGCAAGGCTACATTGCCTTTTCGCGTCTTCATGACCCGGCCGTCGATGTTCATGACTCCATAGGGAATATATATGCAGTTTTTCGCCCAGTCATATCCCATGAGTTCCGTCACTTTTATCCATTGGGCAAAATGCAGGGTCTGGCGGAAATCGGTGATGTATATGTTCTTGTCGAAGCTATAGGTTTTGTGCCTGTAAATCGCCGAAGCGATGTCGCGGGTGGGATACAGCGTCGCTCCGTCTGATTTGAGTATAAGGCAGGGGGGCATATCGTATTCCCCGAGATCCACTATTTTGGCCCCTTGATCGAGCTTCAACAGATTTTTTTGCTCCAGTTCTTCGACCACGTCGTCCATTTTGTCCTCGAAAAAGCTCTCTCCGTCGTAAGAATCGAATTCGATTCCCATGATCGCATATATTCTTTTGAGTTCGGTAACGCTTATTTCAGTAAATTTTTTCCACAAAACGACAGTCTCTTCGTCGCCTTGTTCGAGTTTTGCGAAACATTCCCGCGCCATGTCGTTCAGCCTTTCGTCTTTTTCCGCTTCGACGCCGAAATTTACATAAAGGTCGAGAAGTTTGTACACTCCCCCTTCTTCGATTTCTTTCATGTCGTTGCACCACAGCTTGTAGGCCGTGATGACTTTGCCGAACGGAGTCCCCCAGTCGCCGATATAGTTTATCGCCACTGTTTTGTATCCGCAGAACTGGTGGATTTTCTTGATGGAGTTGCCGATATTGGTCGTGCGCAGGTGGCCCACGCTGAGCGGCCTCGACATATTCGGCGAAGAATAGTCCACTACGGCGGTTTTGCCCTCGCCGATGCCGGAGGCGCCGTACCTGTCTTTTTGCTTGAATATGTCGGAAAGTATGTTTTTGGCGTAGAAGTCGTCATCGAGCAAAAAATTTATGTATCCGCCCGCAGCCGATGCGCTTTTTATCGCGCCATCGCCCGAAAATTCTCCAGCTATGGCTTGGGCTATGGCATTCGGGGCCTTTTTGAACAGCTTCGAAAGCCGGAAACACGGGAAAGCCAAATCCCCCATGGTTATGTCCGGCGGATATTCGATCATTTCGGCGAGTTCCCCTTTTGCCGGCGGATTTTGCCCGAACTTGGATATAATATCATATAGCGTCCCTGCGACTGTTTTTTTTATCTCACATATCATGCATAAATTGCCTTTCCTGTTTGAAAATTTTCACTCTGCGGCTATGGTCTCTTCCTCTGAAGGCGGAGGCGGAGGCTCGGTCGGCGCTTCGGTGGCGGGAGGTTCGGTCGGAGCCTCGGTCGGGGGATCTGTGGGAGCCTCTGCGGGCGCTTCCGTTGCGGGCGGTTCCGTTTCGGGCAGGGTTGTGGTCGCCTCGGTTGCGGGCGGCTCTGTCGGTGTTTCGGTGGTTGGAGGTTCCGTAGGGGCTTCGGTGGCGGGAGGGGGAGGGACCAACGGCAAATCCGTTTCGGTCGGGGCTGTTGACGGGGGTGGAGGGTTTGTCTGGATGGGCGGCGGCGGGGCGGTGGTTTGCTGGGCCGGAGGCTCGGTCGGCGGCGGATTTGTCGGCTGGGGCGTCGTGGTAGTTTCCGCCGAGGTTGACTCTGCCGGTGCATCCGGGTCTATTGTGGGCACGTCGTATGTTTGGTGTTCGGTGGTGGCGACAAAATTGCCCATGCCCTTGGAGGTGGGGGGCGTTTCCGGCGTTTGTTCAGGGTCTTTGGTGGATTCGCCCGTTTTTTCCGAACCGGGTCCGCCATTCGGGGTTTTTTGCGGTTCGGGCGATTTGAAAAATATCGCCAGCACGATGATAAATGCGACGACCAGTCCGGCGGAAAACAATATATGCCGGACATGCTTGGGTTTCAATTCGAATTTGTTCCTGAAAACCAAAGGGGTGAAATGCGTGGGGCCGTCGGTTGCGGGCTTTAAAGCATCTGCTTTGCGCGCCGTTTCCCCCGGGTTGGAAACCCCGACAACGAGAACCGTAAGGTTTTCTTTCATGGATTCCCCGCCGCGGGCCGCTTCATATGCCAAATCCGAAACTATTTCCTGCTCGGACATATCGCGGGACATGATCTGGTATATCCGCTCGCTTGCCAAGTCGCAAAGGCCGTCGGAACAAATCAAAAACTTGTCGCCGCTTTTCAAATTTAGCCTGTTTATGTGCAATTCTATCCGTTTTTCGTTTTCAAAAATCCCCAGATACTGGGTGAGCGATTTGTTTTCGGGGGCGTGCCTGACCATGTCGGCGCCGATCTGCCTCGTGGTGACAAGCACTTCGGCTTTAGTGTCGTTTTGCGATATGAGCGAAAGCCTGTTGTCCCTGAGCAAAAACACTTTGCTGTTGCCTATGTTGTAGACAAAAGCGGAATTGCCGAAAATGCACAGCATCGCAAAAGAAACCCCTGCGCGGACTTTTTTTTTCATTATGTAGTCGCATATGCTCTTGTTGGTTTTGTGCACGAAACTGTGTATGTAATTGTTCAAGTTGAACTGCGTTTTGTCTTTTAGGTGGCGCTGGAGCACGGAAAGCATATGGGCGGCCATATACGACGCATTTTCGCCGTCGCAATAATCCGTTTCGGGCGTTATGTCGCTTTTCACGTCTTTTCCGAGCCCGTCAAAAACGGCGTAGAACTGAATGTCCCTCTGCGCGGTGTCGGTGTAAATTTTACCGTTTGAAGCGTTGTTTTCAGCTATGAATATCTCGTTCATATAAAAATTATCTTCGTTTAGCTTTCTTTTTCCGGCATTAGAAGTCCCTGAAGAAGATATTTCCAACATAACTCGCACATCCCATATAAATTATCGTGGTTTTTGACCGCTTTGAAACATTATACCATAAAAACATATATATTTACAAGAGCTATTTGTATAAATTTTGCAAAAAAAGCGGCGGATGCATTCACAATTTCAGCACATTTTCCAAAAAGTAAATGGCAAGCGGTATGGTGCCTATGGAAAACAGCGTGGAGAGCCCTACGTTTGTCGCCGCCAACTTTGAATTGGCGCCGTATTCCTGCGCAAATATCGCCACATTCGCGGCAGAGGGCATGGAGCTCATGATTGTCCCCATATAGATGATCAAAGGCGGGAATCTCAGCGCATAGCAAAAAAGCCCCACGGACAAAGGCATGGCTATGAGTTTTATCGCTATGTAGCAATAGTTTTTGGCGGAAAAAAACATATCTTTTGGATTTATGTCCGATATGAGCGAGCCGATTATCACCATTGACAGCGGGAAAGTCATGTCTCCTATCAGTTTCGAAGAATCATAGATAAGCCTCGGCAACTTTATTCCGGCCAAGAAAACCGCGATTCCCAAAACGGAAGAAATCATCCCCGCGTTCAAAAATATCTTTTTTGCCGGAATTGCAAACTTTTTGCCGCCTTTCCGCGTTATGAGGTAAACGCCGTAAGTCCATATGAAGATATTGAAAAACATGGCGTAAAAAGCCCCGTAGAACACGCCGAGATCTTCGCCGAAAACGACTTTCAGCACCGGATAGCCCAGAAACGAGCAATTGCAAAATATCGTGGCCATTTCGTACACTTTTTTTTCATCGCCGTCTTTTATGGGCCTGTAAAACAAAAAAGCGGCCGCCGAAGTAAAAATATGGACTGCTATCGACAGGGCGAACAGGGAAAAGCCGTTTTTGAGCTTTTCGGAATCGAAATCCATTTGAAAAGAAGTCAAAATCATCAAGGGCTGGGTGACATTCAACAAAAAAGCGGACAGCTTTTTGGTTGCGGGCAAGTCGATGATATTCGTTTTTCTCGCGACTATGCCCACGAAAAGCACAATAAAAAGGGTCATCACTTTTTCAATCACCAAAAACAAGCTTCCGTCCATAAACGCAAAATCCCCCCTTCTTAAAAATGTAACAAAATCTTCGCAAAAAATCAACAAAAATTTTGTAAATTTTTTGCCCGCCGCCGATTTTTTCAAACTAACGGGCAAAACGACGGATTTGTTTCCAAGTTGTTGAAATTTTGTTTACAATCCATTAATTTTGTGGGTTATGACTTGATTTTTTTCGTTTTGTGTATTATAATTCAATGTTGGTCGAGTACATTGATCGAGCTCATGCCGACCGAAAGGAATTTGGTTTTTATGGATCAAACGAAATCCGGAAACAAGGCTCGGACGCCGCCGCGAACGCCCCCGGCGGCAAATACGGCGCAAACGGTCAGGATGGTCAGGGCGGAAAACAGCGAATCAGGCACTACTTTGTACATACCGAACGCGCCGAGGCGGGATCCGAGGCAAAAGACCGCAGCTTTGCCCGCGCCCGAAGAACCCCCGAAAGCAGTTGCCGGCGGGAGGCCGGCAAAACTCTCCCCTGTAAAACGCTTGGAACACAAATTCAAAAAAAGCGGGCTGGGCAAATTGGATTCGTATTTCAACGCCCGTTTTTTCTACTTGGCCTGGAAAGGCGAAAAAAAAGGCAGAAAAGTCAAAAGCTACATCAAAACCACGGCGAGGCACCCCAAGGGCTGGAGCAAAACTAAGGCCGCAGGCGATGTATACGAAAAAAACGCCTATGACAGATATATGGACGCCATGGTTCTTTTTGCCGTGCTCTGGGGCTTTTTTTGCGCTGTTTCCGCCCGCGCGGGAAAGTTTTTCGAGGCGGCGAGAAGCGCGAAGCATGTCGCCAAAGGGCTATTGGGATTTTTGCTCCCTGCGGCTTCAGCGGCGCTGACCATAGCTGCGATGGTGAACATCGGCTCGCTTGCGCCAAACCTCGAACTTTGTTTTGACGGGGAATTTATCGGCTATGTGGAATCGATGGATGCGGCGGACGGCGCCGTTTTTGCGCTGGAAAACGATATTTCGTCGGTTTTAGGCGAATCCTATGAATTTGCGGGGGAATTTGGATACCGGATGGCGCTTGCCAAAACTGAGCGGCCCTGCGTTTCGCAAGGCGAAATCTACGACATCATTTACGATTCGCCGCAAGTCCGCGGAGCGGTGACGACCGCGTACGGGCTGTACATAGACGGCTTTTTGGTTATAGCGGCCGAAAGCCAGGACGACATAGACAAAGTGCTCGGCGACTTGCTCGAAGAAAATTCGGGGGACATAGGGGAAGGCGGCAACATAGGTTTCGCCAACGACATAGAAATAATAAAGGACGAATATGCCGCTCGGGATGTGGTATCGCACGATGAGCTGAAAGATATAATAACCTACTCGGCTGACAATGCCGAAAATGAGGCGTTATTCGAAATCGCGGACGAAGAAGTGCCGCTTTTCGGGGGCGGAGAATTTGATGAATATGCGGGCGAAACTGCTGCCGCCTCAGAGGACATCGCGGCAATTGCGGCGGCCTCCTCGATCGAGCTGACGCCGGAGGCGATAAACGCTATCCCGCGCGGATTTTTAGATGCAAACGAACACAACGCGCAGGACGAAATCTTGTCGAGGCTGTTTCGGACTTCGGCGAGCACCGCCGCGGGCTCGCTCAAATTCAAGAAAGTAAAGACGGAAACCTACAGCGTGGAAACCGCCTATGAAACCAAATATGTCGAATCCAACCAATACTACAAAGGCACGCAGACAGTAAAAACTAACGGCGCAAACGGGGAAAACCTCGTGACCGCCGAAGTCACCTACATAGAAGACAAAGAGGTTTCCAGGGAAATAAAAAATGTCGAAACCATAAAAGAACCCACGGACAAAATCGTGCTGGTGGGCACAAAAATCAAGCCGACGGCGAGCCCCACGGGCGCTTTCATCCGGCCGGTCAAAGGGGGTTACATTTCCTCGCGTTTCGGAGGGGGGCACCGCGGGGTTGATTTGGTCGTGCCGCTCGGCAGCGCGGTATCGGCTGCGGACGGGGGCACGGTCATATACACGGGATATTCGAGCTCATATGGCAACCATGTGAAGATAAGGCACAGCGGCGGGTTTGTGACTTTGTACGCGCATCTTAAATCGATAAGCGCGAAATACGGGGACAAGGTATACCAAGGCCAGGAGATCGGCAAGTGCGGTTCGACCGGAAACAGCACCGGCCCCCATGTGCATTTTGAAATAATAAAAAACGGCGTGCTGGTAAATCCCGAATCGTACATGAAGTGAACGGGGGAGAAACTCGCGGTCGCCCGGGTCGGCGATCAGTGGATTGTGAATTTTTTGAGCTGCATTTTTTTCTTGGGCATGTTGACGTCAAACAAAGTGAATCGGGCCAAATAAGCGTCTTCGTCGAAAAAGGCGCCGGAGATGCTGTCAAAGACATAAAATTCGAGCTTCGATTTATTGTAGTCTATTGCGACATCGTCGAAAGAATATACAAAATACACGTAGCTGTCGTCGTTTTTGCCGAATTTGATTTCGCTCGCCGGTTCAAAAACAAAACAACCCGGATCTTCGCCTTCGGACGTTTGCGAAATTTGCAAATATGCGTCAAAAGGCCGCGCAAGGACTGCCTGCTCGGAAGAGCGGAACAGATACGGCAGCCTGCTCGTCTTGCACCTCAGTGTGAGCTGCAGATTCCCGGCGCTTTCGAGATAGTATACATTCTCGGCAAAAAATGCGTCACCCAGCGCAAAAGGGTTGCGTATGTCCAGACTGTACATCACGAAATCGTCTTTTAGCTCCGCGTAGGCCTGCTCAATTTTTTGGTTCCCTGCGATGTAGTTTTTCAGCTCGGCCGGCATCCCGGTGGATGCGCACCTGTATATCGAAATTACGATGACAAGCATGGAAACAGAATACACGATCCATTTGAAAATGCGGAACATCCAGGATTTTTTCTTTTTTTCGCCGCCATAGTTTCCGTCATCGCCGCCTCCGGCACGGTAGTCCATAAAATCACTCCTTACACGCATAACGTTCATGTGCAAATTTAAGTATACCACATTTCATTTCAAGTTACAAGCGGTTTGCCCGAAAATATTTATTTTGGAAAGAGAATGCATTATGAAAAACATCAAAAAATTTTTGCCCTTTGCGCTGGCGCTTATCGTTTTCGCACAGGCGCCGATGATGCCCGTGTCCTCCGCCCACGCGGACAGCCGCCTCATCAATCCGAATGTGGATGCGATGAAGAGCATGCTGAACCAAAGGGAATTTCGCGTATATTTTGAAGACGCACCCGAAAATTATGTGTATTGCGGCGCGAAGCTTGAACCCCGGACCGGCGTGTACACCGGGGCGGCCACCCGCGGCGCGTCATCATATTCTTGGTTTGACGCGACTCGGACAAACGACGTAGAACAGAGGAATATGATCGATGGAAGCACGAAAAGCGCCGACAACGCCGCGCTTCGAATTTACAACTGGAATTTCCAGATGAGATCCTCCGAAAACATCAATCCGGCAGATTACGAAAACTATATAAAAAATGTCGTCGACGGGCTGGCTCAGCGAAAAGAAAACATCCTTTTGGTTTTCGCGAAAGAGATGAACATCAACAACAATTTCAAAAATACCGACGACTTCATAAATATGTTCAGATACATAGCCGATTATGCGCGAACCAAAGACAACATCGCCATGGTATGGGGGCCAAACGACACGGGTTCCTTGGACTTTACATTCGAGATGTGGTATCCCGGCGACGAATATGTCGATTGGATCGGAATGAGTTCGTACACCATCCCCCATTTTTTGGGCGACAGGGGGAAATCGACTGAAAGCAACAACGTCTCCTTCGTCACCGGCGACTATGCGAACCCCGTCATGCGCATCAAGCCGATAATCGAATTCATGGCGCGCAACAACATCAAAAAACCGGTGCTGCTGACTGAAAGCGGCGTGGGCTATGAACATACCAAAACCGGCGAAGATTTCACGGATTGGGCCTCACTACAAATGAGGCGGCTTTACGGGGAGGCCATAAGGAGGTTTCCGGAAATCAAAGTCATCGTAGATTTTGACAACCACGTAGCCTCGGATTTTTACAGATATGACACTTCGAACAACCCCGCGCTCAAAAAACTGATGCAAGAGATGCTTCAGGACCCGGTTTATGCGAGCATGGATGACTACCGCAAAAGCGCGCCTGTTTCATACAGCCAAATGCGAGACAATTTGCGTGTGAAGGGAAGTTTGAAACTTTCAGCTTATGCATATAACCCAAAGTCTTCTTCCACCCCCCTGACGGTAAAATACATTTTGGACGGAACGCAGGTGCATGAATCCTCGCTCCCGCCGTATTATTGCGCGCTGGGAAATTTGGCCGGAACCCATCGGCTGACCGTGCAAATGTTCAACGGTTCAGCAATGCTGGAAACGAAAAGCTACGACATAGAATTTGAAAAGGAACCGGAAGCGGGCGATCCGATAGGCGATGTGGTCTATACGGACATAAGGGCGTACATAAACGGGTGCGAGATACCCGCGAGCAACATCAACGGCTACGCGCAGATAATCGTCGAGGATTTGGTGGGGTACGGCTTCGACGTGGCATGGGACGCAGCCGAGAAGACGCTGAAAGTCGAGCGCAACGAAGGGAAAGCTATGAATCCGGCAGAGGCGGAGGGGATTCCGGACGGGAAAAAGCCGGGGGACTTGAAAGCCAAATACGTGCTTTCGGCGATCAAGGTGTACCTTTCGGGCGAGCTTGTGGAGAGCTACTCGATCAACGGGCGAATGTTCATCGATTTCAACTTGCTTGGCAAATACGGCACGGTCGCATGGGACGGCTCGGCGAGAATGCTGAGCTGCGAGCTGAAATGAAGCGAATGAAAAAAACAGGTGGTTTTTATGAATGAAACAAATTTATCCATGCTCTGCGACTATTACGAATTCACGATGTCAAACGGCTATTTCAAAAACGGCCTTTGCAAAAAAAACGTGTATTTCGATATGTTTTTCCGCGCGGTCCCCGACAAGGGCGGCTTTGCCATAGCGGCCGGGCTCGGGCAGCTCGTGGAGTATATAAACGGGCTGAAATTCGATGAAGGGGATATCGAATTTTTGGCTTCGAAAAAGCTTTTCGACCAAAAATTTTTGGAATATCTAAAGTCGTTTCGTTTCACCGGGGACATTTACGCGATCCCGGAGGGCACCCCGGTTTTTCCGGGGGAACCGATCGTCACCGTGAAGGCCCCCGCGATAGAAGCCCAGCTCATAGAGACTTTTTTGCTTTTGACGATCAACCACCAGTCCCTGATAGCAACCAAGGCCAACCGGATCGTCAGGGCGGCAAGCGGGCGGCCTGTCTTGGAATTCGGCTCGCGGCGGGCGCAAGGGGCAGACGGGGCCCTGTTCGGCGCGAAGGCCGCATATATCGGGGGATGCGCGGGAACAGCCTGCGCGCTCGGAGACCGGCTTTTCGGTGTGCCCGCATTTGGCACGATGGCCCATTCATGGATACAAATGTTCGATTGCGAGTACGACGCGTTCAAAAATTATTGCGAGCTCTACCCGGAAAACGCGACCTTGCTTTTGGATACATACAATACACTAAAAAGCGGGACGCCAAATGCGATAAGGGTGTTTAAGGAAATACTTCTCCCAAAAGGAATAAAGAATTTCGCAGTCCGCATAGACTCGGGGGATCTCGCCTATCTGTCCAAGGAAGTCCGGAAGATGCTCGACGAAGCGGGGCTGAACAGCTGTAAAATCGTGGCTTCAAATTCGTTGGACGAATACCTCATAGGCGATTTGCTTTCGCAGGGGGCGAAAATAGACGTTTTCGGCGTGGGCGAACGGCTCATAACCGCCAAAAGCGACGCGGCGTTTGGCGGCGTGTATAAATTGGTGGCGGCAGAGGGCAATGACGGGCAGATCGTCCCCAAGATCAAAGTGAGCGAAAATGTGGGCAAAATAACCACCCCGCACTTCAAAAAATTGTACCGGCTGTTCGACAGCCAAAGCAAAAAAGCGCTCGCCGACGAAATCACGGTATACGACGAGTCGGTAGACGAAAAAACCCCGCACACGATATTCGACCCGGATGCCGTTTGGAAAACAAAGACCCTGACCGGTTTTGCCGCAAAACTTTTGCAGGTTCCCGTGTTTTTAAACGGCAGGCAGGTTTACTCGCCGCCTCCGGTCGGGGAGATAAGGGCATACTGCGCCGCACAGGTCGATTTGCTCTGGGATGAAGTGAAGCGTTTTGAGAACCCCCATGCGTACTATGTCGATCTTTCCAAAAAGCTCTGGGATATAAAACAGGATCTTTTATACGCCGCTGGCAAAAATTTTTAAATCAACCAAAAAGGCGTTCTAAATTTTCAAAAGCCGTATGGCGTTTTCGCGCGCTATCATTTCGAACGCGCCGGGGATCTTGCCATCGGCTTGCAGATCTTGCAATAACCGCGCTGTGGGGAATGTGTTGTTTTTTGTGCATATGTCGGTTCCAAACATTATTTTATCTTTGAACTCGTTTAAAAAACTCACGGCATATTCGGGGTCGCGGGCCAGTGCGTTGGCTCCGCTCCCCGCCGACAATTCGGCCGCCAGATTCGGATATTCCCTCAAAAGCTGCGGCACCCGCCCTTCTTTTGCCACGGGATAATTCGGGTATCCGAAGCGGTCAAAAGGATCGCGCAGAGCCGAAATTTCCGCCCAGAAAGCCGGGCCGTGCCCGACAAAAAGCAAATCGGGAAATTTTTCGAGGCAGGCTTCAAGCTGCGGCATTCCCGGGTCGTCGTATATGCCGTACCCGCTGCCGAGGTTTCCTGTCATGTCGAAAATGAGAGGAAACCCCGCTTGTTCGACATGGCGCAGAAGATTTTGGAAACGCGGGTCCGACCATGGCAGATTGGGCATCACTTCTCCTATTCCCCTGCACCCCAAATGTTTGTAATATTCCAAAAGCCGCCCTATAGGGGCATCCGACGAATTGCTGTAAACGCGCGGGTCAATGTTGCAATAAGGGATAAACCGCCCGCCCGAAGCATCGGCAATGTCTATTATTTCGCCTACCGATTGCGGGACATATACTTCCGGGCTGACAATGGGGAGCAGTATTGCCCGCTCTATGTTTAACCCGTCGTGTTTTTTCGTCAATTCTTCGAGGGTTATAAACAGCATTTCGCCGTTTTCGACGGGATACTGGTATTTGTATACATGGGCGTGCACATCGATGAACATATTTCGTCCATCCTTTCTGTTCGCTTTTTGATTTATATTAAGATTATACCCCAAATGCGGTCATTTTGTCAAGCGTGAAATTTAAAGAGAAAAATTTTGCGCCCTATTTGCAAAAAACCCTTGACAAACACCTTGATATCATGTATAATCAATAGCAGCGGCCCGTTGGTCAAGCGGCTAAGACACCGCCCTCTCACGGCGGATACACGAGTTCGATTCTCGTACGGGTCACCAACGCTATTTCCCAAACCTCCGATTTTACGGCAGGTTTGGGATTTTACTTTTTTAAAAATCGCCATTGGGTTTTACATATGTATGACAAATGCAGTTGATGGAAGCTCCAGTTGGATAATTGTTGCCGCTGCCGCTTTATAACCGTTTTCTCGTTCTTGCGCATGCCTTGCAAATTTTCAAGGGCGATTCCCATTCCGAGTGCCTTAGCTTTCCCAACAATCTTCTTCGATATGCAGTGGTTGGTGTCTGCGGCGAATCTATGCTTTTTCTTTTAAAATTTAATTTTTGTTAATTGATTTTTTCGCTTTTTTGCTGTATAATTTTAATATGACGCTGATAAAAGTTATATCTGTGCTATCAGTTGTGTCGGGAATGAAAAATATGAATTGCGGCTGTACGGGGATTATAAAAATTTATAAACATGAGGCAAATTAAATTTATGGATGTGAATAAATTACGAAATATATTTGCCATCGGGGAAACGGTTGCAGTAGAATTTAAACGATGTTCTGGTGGCATTCGGTCGGATACTTATGAAACCGTATGCTCATTTTTGAACCGCTACGGTGGAGACATATATCTCGGCGTTGAAGATAACGGAACGGTCTGCGGCATTCCGTCCAATGCGGCGGCGGATATTATTAAGAATTTTATAAAAATGATAAGCAATCCTGACATAATATCGCCCACAATTTATCTTTCACCGGAAATTTTGGAATATGAAAACAAAACAATTATTCATATCCATGTTCCGCCGAGTTCGGAAGTTCACAGCTATAAAAAGGTGATATATGACCGTGTGGACGACGCAGACGTAAAAGTTACGGCAACCGGACAAATTGCCGCTATGTATATACGCAAACAGAAAATCTTTACCGAGAAGAAAATTTACCCTTACGCAAAGGACGAACATTTACGGTTTGATTTGCTTCACCGTATTCGTCAAATGGCATTAAATAAAAATCAAGACCATGCGTGGAAAAACATGACCGATTCGGAACTCTTACAAAGTGCGGGATTAATTGGCGTAGACGCAGAAACAGGAGAAAGAGGTTATAACCTCGCGGCAATTATGCTTCTTGGACGTGATGATATTATATTTTCAGTCAATTCGGTATATCGCACAGACGCACTCCTGCGAAAAGTAAACCTTGACCGTTACGATGACCGTTTGATTGTACAAACAAATTTGATAGACAGTTATTATTTATTGCTACAATTTGCTGAAAAACATCTCTGGGATAAATTTTATCTTGAGGGCGATAAAAGCGTTAGTTTGCGTAATATCATTGCCCGCGAAATGCTCGTGAATACGCTGATACATCGTGAATTTACAAGCGCGCATTACGCAAAATTTATTATCGAAAAAGACAGAATGTTCACAGAAAACGCAAACAGAGCTGTCACCGGAAGCGTCATAACGCCGGACAATTTAGAGCCTAATCCAAAAAATCCGATTATTGCGGCATTCTTCCGCAATATCGGCTTGGCTGACGAACTTGGCTCCGGCACGAGAAAACTTTATTATTATGTGCCGCGTTATTCCGGCAATCCGCCGGAAATGATTGACGGCGATGTTTTTAGGGTAATTGTGCCGTTGGACGATGAATATTCGTTTGAAGTTGATAAAAATAAAAATTTCGGTGTAAACTTCGGCGCAAATTTCGGTGTAAACGCAACGCAGCAAAAAATTATTGAATTAATGATTGCCAATCCGCATATCAAGGCACAGGAAATCGCTGATAAAACGGGTATAACTAAACGAAGCGTTGAGTATGCAATACGAGCTTTGAAAAAAGCAAATATAATTGAACACACCGGAGCTGCAAAAAATGGTAAGTGGGTTATTGTAAAATAATGCAAGCGGATTATAAAAAATTTTTCTGCGTTATTTTTTATGATGATGTAGAATGTAACGAATTTATATTGTCTGCACTTTAATTAAATTTTCGCAACTAAACCATGGATTGAAAATATCAATCGAAATTCAATAGTCCGGTTAGCACTGGAATTTGATTTGAACACAGTTTGTTCACAAACACGGGGGGGAGTTGCGAAAAAGCCCGCAAGATGATATAATAACAGCATAACAGAAAAAGCAAAAAAGGCGGGCGGAAAAGATGCGAGACATGGGAATAATCGGGAATATGCCGGGATTGTCGATTGGCGTGAACTGCACATGAACTGACGTTCATGTTCGTCACACGTTCGAGCTGGTGGAAACGACGCGGCCATATGACGGGTACTGGCACAAGATAAAAAACGTGGTGACGATCACTTTGTTGGGGAGCCTGTGCGGGCTACGGAACCTGCCGATGATCCACGAGTGGGCGGCGGGGGAGAAAGTGACGGAGTATCTGCAGAAGATGGGGATACCACGGGTGCCGTGCTACAGCCATATGACGGTGTTGAATCGGCTACAGTCAATTGGACAATGTTAACTATCAACTATCCACATGGCACAATTCACATGGCACAATTTGGCTTAAATCTGCTTGATTGCCACTTATCGCGCAGGGCGAAATTCGTCAAGGGCGGCTTGCCCGTTTATCTCGACCCTTGACCAGAGCGATACAATCTGACAAGCAGATTTAGAGCAATTATTGCGCTTCTTTTGGGCGATTGTTTATTTATGGCTGAAACTCGTTGTTGTCCAAAATTGTGTGGCCAAGTCAAGAACAAATTAGAGAAATTTTAAGAGGATAATAATCATTTAAAATTTTATATTTACAAATTCATACTTGATTTTTATACTAATGTGATTTATAATAGAAGTATATAAACAAAAACGCAATGGAGGAATAGAATTGTCAAACTCAAATTTACACCATATATTAAATCAAAACGGCGGCACTATTTCTACTGCGGAAGCTAACGCAGTAGGTATTTCAAACGAACGATTACGCTTGTTTGTAAAAGCAGGCGAATTAGAACGTGCCACTCACGGCGTATATATTTCGCCGAACGAATTTTTAGATAAAATGTATGTCACGCAAAAACGAAAATCTAAAATAATTTATTCCCATGAAACGGCTTTGTTTTTGCACGGACTTACAAACCGTGACCCTATAAATTATGCAGTTACTGTACCCACGGGATATAATGCTAAATCGCTTGGAAACGATGGATTTAATATTTATTCTATTAAACGTGAACTTCATGAATTGGGTATAGTTTCAATAGATACGATATTTGGAAATAAAGTTATCGCATATAACCTTGAACGAACAATCTGCGATTGCATACGAAGCCGTAATCAAATGGATATTACCGTTGTAACAGAAGCTGTAAAACAATATGTGAAACGCAAAGATAAAAATTTGAATCTTCTCATGGAATACGCCACGATTTTTAGAGTCACAAAAATTTTGCGAGGATATATGGAGGTGCTTCTATGAAAACATCTACACAACTGAAAGCGTTGATACGGAATCTATAAAAAGAAAAAAAGGTTGAAGCCGAAATAATTCTGCGTAATTTTATGCTTGAACGATTTCTTGAGCGCATATCTGTTTCAAAATATAAAGATAATTTTATCTTAAAAGGCGGTATGTTAATTGCGGCGATGGTCGGGATTGATACCCGTTCCACGATGGATTTGGACGCTACAATAAAAGGGCAAACTTTATCGGAATCGGAAATAGTTTCAATAGTACGCGATATTATTGAAATCTCCATTGACGACGGCGTTATATTTACTTACAGAGACATTGAGGAAATTCGAGAAGAAGCGGATTACCCCGGTTATCGTGTTTATATTGGAGCGGTTCTTGATAAAACGCGACAAACACTTAAAATAGACATTACAACCGGAGATTTTATTACCCCGAAAGAAATCGAATATAGTTTCAAATTACTTTTTGAAAACAGGAGTATAAATATTTTAGCGTATAATTATAGAAACCGTACTCGCCGAAAAATTTGAAACGACTATAACTCGCGGCGTAACCAATTCCCGTATGCGTGATTTTTATGATATTTATATTCTTACAACGACACAGGATATAAACACCAATATATTTCGCGAGGCTCTGAAAAAGACTGTTGAGAAACGCCAAACAATTCAGCAAATGTCGGATATTACCAGTGTTATCAACAATATTTCTACTGATGATATTATGATTGATTTATGGAGTAGTACCTTGACCGAGGTAAAAGGATGACAATTCTAAAAAAAAGTGGTATAGTCAAAATAGGGCAAAAAAGCGGGAAAATCCCGATGCTGAAACGGCAATAAAATAAGGAGTATGCCATCATGCCAAAGAACATATACAAGGTAGAATTGAGCCAAGACGAGATAGAAAAGCTCGAAAAAATCATAGGCAACGGGAAATCGGGCGCAAAAATGATAAGGCGGAGCAATATCCTGATGGGTACCAACGACAATCGAGCGCCAAAAGTGCCGGTAAGGGAGGTGGCGGACAGATACAACGTGTCGGCGAACACGGTGAACAAGATACGGAAAAGCTATGCGGAAGCGGCAGTTGATTACAAATGGATTTTTCACGAAAGATGAACGCATGATTGATGAAGTGGCGCAAACTCTTTGTGTGTCCGGTGTGAACGACATATTGATGTCCGTGGATTTTTTCCATCAAGAATATATCCAGCTTGAACCGGTCATGGCGTTTGCCGAAGCACTCTTGAAATGTGATGCTCCTTCCCTGCGAGTACAGCCGGCTTGGGTTGTTGATGCAAACGCGGAAAACTTATATAACAACGAAACAAAGCGGCTTTTAAAGCTGTTTAGTGATAAAAGCATAAAGATCAATGAGGGCAACAACATATTCCCATCGGGCAATGCGCTCAAACATCTCGGCGAATACTTTACCCCGCCGAGTAAGATTGATTTAGACTTACCCTGCGGCTCCATGCCTTATACAGAAAGACTCGATGAAATCCGCAGCTTTGGCATAAACCCGAATGGTGATGTAAATTTGTGTTCTGTTACCATCGGAAATATCTACAAGACCGATATTTTAGATATTGTTGACTATTATGACCCATATACCAATCCCGCATGGCGGGCGGTGTTGGATGGTGGTGTACCGGAACTGCTCCATTACGCGGAATCGCAGAATATTCATGTAGATACAAGCGATTGCCGCTCCGCCTGTGGCGTATGCCGCGAAGTTATGGCTGCAATAAAAGCGAGGGAGTTGATATGATAATGCGAACCGAAGAAGTAATGATGGATTTGATATTGGGTATAGCCAAAGCCGATGAGCGTGTCCGTGCGGTCAGTATGGAGGGTTCACGCGCTAATCCTCAAGTGTCCAAAGACCAATATCAAGATTACGATATAACTATTATGTTACAGATATTGCGCCGCTTTACAACAATCCCGAATGGGTGATAGAGAAATTTGGTAAACCGCTCATACTGGCAAAATGGTTATGCGACTGAAGCCGCAATGCCTGTAAAGAATATGCGTTTAACACGCTTTGCCCAAAAGAGAGATTATTATGCCGCGCAAGAAATTGCTGACTGAGAGTTGTATCATTTTGATACGCCCTGCACAGTTGAAAATCAAATTAAGACGCTAACAACCGCCGGATTTGCCGATGTGAAAAAAGTATATCGTGAAGGAAATACGACTATAATTGTTGCTCGAAAAGCTGTTGAAAACAGGGGTATATAATAAAATGAGTGTTTATGCTTTCCCGCCATTATGCGGTGAAAATCCGCACATTATCATTTTAGGAACGTTTCCAAGCCCTTTATCCCGTGAGAAGGATGAATACTACGGCAATCCGCGCAATCAGTTTTGGCGGCTGATATTCGGGGTGTTTGACGTGACATTTGATAATCCCGATTATGACACGAAAAAAGCCGTCCTTTTTGCAAGTGGAATTGCGCTGTGCGATGTGATTGCCGAGTGCGAACCCGATGGCGCGTTAGACTCCGGCATCCGTAATCCTGTATATAGAACAAAAGTGCCGGAATTTATCGCTGGGATGAGAATATCAAAAGTGTTTTTTAACGGAAACAACGCATATCAGTTTTATCGGCGCGGAATCGGGGAAATCGAGCGGCTTGTGTTGCCATCAAGCAGTCCCGCCAACGCGCGTATGCGGTTTGATGAAAAGTTAGGACGTTGGCGGGAAGAATTGAGGGGAGAATAATTCACTCGCTCCCCTTACTTCTAAACTTGCGTGTATTATACTTATTCCTACACTGCACGGAACAATGGAACGTCAATAATAAAATGAACAAAAAAAATGAGGTCATGTGAAAAATATGAGGAAACATGGGATTATCAAGAATTTCGGCAGTGGAGCAGCGCCATTTCTGAACCAATAAAAAGTTTGGATGTCTTTGTTTGGCTCGACCATGACGTTCAAGAGGATAAGTATGGAAGGAATGAAGGATACATCCGAAACCATAGAAGAAAGATATATACAGATAATAACTACGATATGTGTTTTACCTTGAAAAACGGAGACAATCCAAAATATAAAGAAGATTGGTACGAATATTTCATATATAATTTTAGAGATGCACCGACATTCAACGTTTACAATTCCCCGAATTTAATAGCAGACAACATAGAGGATTTTAAAAAAATGATTGCAAAATTCCCTGATGTTGCCGAGATAAACATATATCAAATGAATGTCAGTGACTTTACGGAAAAAGAAATGTCAGAAATCGCCGACAAGATAAAATCACCTAATGAAAATTGCGTTAAAACGATAACCTTGTGGTAAATGTTAGAAGTCCCGCAATCCGCTGTATAATCAATGAGCTCGTTCACCCTACATATATTACGTCGTCTTCCACCGTTATCGGGACAGCTTCGGAATACATGGAATTATTGCGCGCGTCCACCATTTCAAAAAGCAGGATAAACATGCCGTCGCCCAAATCCGTTTCGCCGAATGCCATATCTTCAGTGACGGCAAACACGTCAATTTCCACTTGTACTATTTCGTCGTCTTTCGATAAGCTGCTCGCGTAAAGCAGGGTTGTGATAATATCCCCCGGTTTTGGCATGATCAAATTCCTGTCCGACATTCCGTTTTCCTCAAGCCCGCGCCTTGCGCCCAAAATTTCCCATTCTTCCGCGTTGTAATCATAACATACGCGCAGGCTGCATTCTTCGCCGTTTAACAAAATGGGAATCGAATATAAATTATAATCGTTGCCCTCGTACGTTATTTCCATATAAACTACGTTATCGTCAATCGCGCCCCAAACCCCTCTGAAATTATCTCTAAAAACGCCGTTTTCCCAATCACAGTCAATATCGTTGTCTTTGCCCAAAAACAATATAATATCGTCCTCTTCGCTGAAATACGCGAGTTCAAAATAAACGCCGGCTAAAATATCGGCTATTTCCCGGCCCAGATATAAAACCGCGTTCCCGTCGTCATCGACTTCCACAGGATAATCTTCCAAATCGAAATTGCTGTTTTGAATTGTAGGCACTGCTTCCGGTTTGGCCGAAGATGAAACTGCCGGGCTGTTAGAAGCTATATTTGGGGAAAATGCCGGGATTGCCTCGTATTGCATCGACTGTGCAAATCGCCATCCTTCATCCGTAAGATTGCCGGTTATCAAATATTCGTATAAATATTTATGCGCCGCGCTTGCGGAAATGCTTGTATAATCGATAAATGTGTCTTCATCCATATCGTAGGGATAATAACACGACAAACCGCTCGACTGCGAACGGTATGGGCCATTTACCTTGTATACTACGCAATCGTTCAGAGTGTCGGCTATAGCTTTGGCGGTATCAGGCAGATATTGGGCGGCGTTGCGCGTCAAGTCGCCCAGATCAACCATATTTGTGTATCCTGCGTTTTTATCGTTTGAGCCGTATTTTTCGGCGGAATCCGCGCTTCGCCCCAGATAAGCCAAAATACCGGAATTTTGGCAGGCGGATGCCAGGCTTTCTGCCCCGGCATTGTTGTAAGCTGCGATCAACGGCGAGATTCGGGTCAAATCAACTACAGAAAGCGTGATTTCCCCGCCTTGATAAATTTCATTGCAACCTTGGGCGTACGAATCGCATATTTCTTTTCCCAGCATCGCTCCGTTCAGCCCCGGATTATCGGCGAGAGCCTGCAAAAATCCCGTATAATTCCAGCCGCAGCCCGGTTCGGTCTCCTCCGATGCGACCATATATTTCGCTATATCCCTGAGGGCATACGCCGTTTCTATCGTGGCCATCAGGCAAGCGTCGAATCCTATCAGCTCAATTGGAGGATTTTGCCGGGATAATTTAAATACAGAATCAAACGCTTGGCGAATATCGACAAGAGACAGCGAGCTGTCGTCATATAACTCGTCAAATATCACCCCGGCGACGCTTCCCCCCCCGTGATTCCATAAAATTACGGCTTGATGGTCGGCGGGGTATTTTTCGCCGCAAAAACGCAGGAAATCTTCAAACGTCTTTTTTTCGCCCATATCGCTTGGAGGCAAAGTTTCAATCAGATAAAGTTCGTCCCCGGCGTACAGAAAACGGTTTATATATTTTTCATCGACAAATTCGTTTTGCCATTCTTCCGAACCTCCCGCTTCGATTACGACGAACACGTTATCGGGCAGAGTCACTTCCATCATTTCAAACAGATCCTCCGTGGCGCAGCCCGCGCAGGTTTCCAGGTCGCTTCCGCAGAGATACCAGTAGATTGCCCATGTGTCATCTTTGCCGTATTCCTCGCCCATCAAGTCTTCGTTCAAAAAAGTCTCTATTTCATCCTCGCATGAAGCAAATGCGGCCAAACTTGCGCAGATTGCCGCAAATATTATGAATGCGGACAAAATCCTTTTTGATTTTGTTTTTTTTGTTTTTTCGTTCGACATCCGGCCTACCTCCTTGTAAATTTATTACTCTGCCCTATTGTACCACAAGCCATTGTTTTTTGCAACCGATTTGTGAAATAAATCATTGTCATTTCCGCGCCGCCGGACATCCCGAAAATATATTTTTCGGGGAAACCCTTGACTTCCTGAATTTTTTGCGATATAATGTTTATGCAAGTTTTATGCACTGACAATGCGTGAATAATAAATGGAGGAATAAAAAATGAATCTAATGACCAGATCGGATTTTGACGGCCTTGCGTGCGCGACTGTTTTAAAAGAGGTGGGCGTAATCGATTCATGGACTTTCGTTCATCCCAAGGACTTGCAGGACGGGATCGTGAAAGTCACGGAAAACGACGTTTTGACCAATGTGCCGTATGTCCCCGGTTGCGGAATGTGGTTTGACCACCATTCGAGCGAAAAAGAAAGAATAGAGGACATTGAGTACAAGGGGGAGAGCCGCATGGAAAAAAGCGCGGCGAGGATCGTCTATGAATTTTACGGCGGAAAGGAAAAAATGCCGCACTTCGCCGAAATGATCGGCGCGGTGGATATGGTGGATTCGGGCGAGCTTGGAATTTGGGACATATTGAATCCGGAAGGCTGGGTTTTGCTGGGGTTTCTGATGGATCCGCGCACGGGACTGGGCAGGTTCAGGGAATTTGCCATCAGCAATTACGCATTGATGGAAAAATTGATTGAGGAATGCAGGGTAAAAAATATCGGCGAAATCCTCGAAGGATCCGATGTGCAGGAAAGGATAAAAAAATACAGGGAGCAGGAAATTTTGTTTCGCGAAATGGTTTCGGCCCACACCGAAACCCGCTCCAATGCGATCGTGACGGATTTGCGCGATGTTTCGCCGATATACACCGGAAACAGGTTTTTGGTCTATGCGATGTATCCAAATCAGAACATATCCCTTTGGATAGTGGACGGGAGAAACAAGCAGAACGCGCCGATTGCGGTGGGGCACAGCATATTGAACAGGACGTCCAAAACGGACGTGGGATCGCTGCTCTTGAAATACGGAGGCGGCGGCCACAGGCAGGTTGGCACCTGCCAAGTCCCCTATGAGGAATGCGACAGGACGATCAGGGAACTTGTCGAAAAAATAAATGCGGACGGGTGAGCGGAATGTTTTCGGCTCTCAAAACTTTCAAAAAATGAAAAACAAAAAATATATATTGATAGGGATACCAAATTGCGGCAAGTCGACGCTTGGCCGGCGGGTTGCGGAGGTTTTGCAGCTGCCCTTTTTCGACACGGACAAAATCACCATGGAAAAAATGGGGGCGAAAAATCCGGCCGATTTTTTCAGGTTCGCGCTGAATGGGCAGTTTATGCTTGGGCAATTCAAGATCATGCATGAACTCGCCGAGTTCGAGGGGCCGGCGATCATTGCCACCGGAGCGGAAGTCGCGCTGATGCCGGAATGCGCGGAGTTGATGAAAACCATGGGCGTTGTAATCCATATTCGGCGGGAAGGCGAAATCGCGATTGCAGGCTTGAAAGGCAAAGGCAAAAGCCGACTTGTCCTGCACAATGAAAAAAACGGGGAAAAAATTGACACGCAGGAAAAAGTCGTGCAACTTTATTTAAAAGAACTGGCGCAGTATGAGGCGCTGGCCGATTTTGCCTTCGAAAACAACGGAGGCGAAGATGAAGGGCTCGAAAAACTGCTTGGCATAATAAGAAAAAATGAGAAACATTAATTTATCGGCGGACGGCGGCGGGACCAGCTTGAGGCTTTTGGCGTTTGACGACGATTTGAACCTTGCCGCCGGCGGAAAATCGGGTTCGGTGAACCCGAATTTTGAAAGCGACAAAAAAATCGGCGAAAACATGTCCGAAGCGGCGAGGACATTGCTTTCGAATTTGGGCGGCGGCTGGAAAATAAAGAAGATATATGCGACGATAGTCGGCTCGACCGGTTTCTTCCGGGAAATTTTTTTCAGGGAAGCCGGGGATATGGCAAAAGGCGCCGCTTTTTGCGATATACCCGAAGGGTACAGCCACCTGTTCGCTTCATCGCTGACAAACAAAGGCGGAGTCGCCCTTTCGGGGACAGGTTCGGGGGCAATATACTGCAATGCCGGAAAAATATTGCACATGGGCGGCTATGGGATACCGGTGGGCGACGAAGGCAGCGGCGCATGGATAGGCATGCAGGCCATTTCCGCAGCAATAAAATATATAAACGGCTGGGGGCAAAGAACGTCGCTGGCCGAAAAATTATATGAATACCTCGGCATAAATTCGCCCGGGGCGATAACAGGCGCATTGTATAAAAAAGACACGAACCAGCGCGGACTCTTTGCGGGATTTGCCCCTTGTGCGGCCGAATGCGAAAGGGCGGGGGACGGAGTCGCGAAAGAAATCATATATCGGGCAGGAAATGATATGGCGCTCCAAATGATCGCCCTGCTGAAAAGGGCCGAAAGCGGGCATTTGATAGATACGGCAAAAGAAGCCCCGACGATATACGCAAGCGGAGGGGCATGGAAAGGGACCCCATATATGTTTGAGGCGATGGAAAAAACGATGCGCGGCGTTTATCCCTCTGCAAACTGCGCGCACGGCCTTTTCGACCCTGTAGTCGGAGGGGTGGTCAAATTCATCTTCGACAAAACCGGCGAATGCGCCGTTTCGGGCGAATGCGAAAAACACATGAAAAAAGAATTTAAAGATTATATGTTCAATTTTGATTAAAACCGGAAAGGCGGGATTTTATGGAATACATCATGCGCTATTATGAAAAAATAAACGCCGTATTGAAGCGCCTGTTCGAGGAACAGGGCGAAAACATGCAAAAGGCGGCGGAAAAAATCGTGGGTACGGTCACAAGCGGCGAAGATGCGATGGTTTACATATTCGGATGCACCCATGCGGGGATAATAGCCCAAGAAGCCTTTTACAGGACGGGGGGGCTGGCAATCATAAATCCGATTTTCCCGCCCGGGCTCATGTGCGACGTCGCCCCATCCACCATAACCAGCAAAATCGAGCGCATCGACGGCTACGGGGCGATAATCGCGGACGAGCGCAACATAAAAAAAGGAGATTTGCTCATCGTCCACTCGGTTTCGGGGAGGAATTCCGTGCCTGTCGATATGGCCACGCGGGCAAGGGAGCTCGGGGCCTATGTCATAGCGATAACTTCGCTCGAATATTCGAGGGCATCGAAACCGCGTTCCAAAAGCGGCAAAAATTTGTACGAAACCGCGGATCTGGTGATAGACAACTGCGGCGAAATCGGCGACGCAGCCGTGGAAATCGATGGGTTCGAGCAAAAAACTTCGCCCACTTCCACCATTGCGGGCGCGGCGATAATAAATGCGATAACGGCGCAGGCGGCGGGCATATTTATGCAGCGGGGAATAACCCCGCCGGTATTTGTCAGCGCGAACATAGACGGCGGCGACGAAAAAAATGCCGCCCTCATGCAAAAATACAAAAACAGGATAAAATATCTATAAAAACACAAAGAAAGGCGAAGAAATATGTTGAAGGAAAGATTTTATGACGCATCGGCGGAACTTTTTGGCACGATTCGAAATTCGCAGAAAACCAATATCGAAACTGCCGGCCGGATAATGGCGGACAGCGTCGAAAAAGGCGGCTGCATCCATTTGTTTGACACGGGGCACCTGATCGATTCCGAACTTTTGAACCGCGCGGGGGGGCTTGTTTTGATGCGCCGCTTCAGGTATCACAACGGCGTGGAATCTTCCGGCTGGAAACGCTCAATGAAAGACAAGAACACGTCCATGGAGGGGCTTGCCGCATATGCGTTGCGGAGCGGGAATGTGCTGCCGGGCGACGTGATGGTGATAGGTTCCGTTTCGGGAAAAACGCTGAATGTAATAGACTTGGCCGTGGAATGCAAAAATATGGGCGTCAAAGTGGTCGGGGTCACTTCGATAGAATATTCAAAAACGCTCGAATCGGGGCATTCCTGCAAAAAAAGGCTATTTGAACTGGCAGATGCGACCATTGACAACTGTGCGCCTTTCGGCGACGCGATGATCGACGTCGAAGGCGCCGAAGCCAAGTTCATACCGGCTTCCGGGCTTGCGGCGGCCTATATATGTTGGGCTTTGTGCGCGGAGCTCGTGGAAAAGCTCATGGATAAAAATATCACGCCGGGCATATTGAAGAGCGCGAATTACCCCCCGAATTTGGAATACAACAACGCGCTTTACAAAAGATATGACGAGCAGGGGATATGATTTGCCGGCGCGGGTTAGACAAAGCTAACCGCATGGCTTGAGACAAGTTAGCCAACGCTAACTCGATGGCGGGAGAGCTGACGGGTTAAAAATTTTCGATTTCAAAAGAAAGGGGGAAATGCAAATGAAGCTTGTAAACGGCGAAAAACTTTTAGCTTTGTTTTTGGCTGTGGCCGCGATTTTGGCTTTTGCCGCGGGCTGCGATGCCAAATCGCCCGAAAGCGACAACAAATCCGCCGAAACAAATGCGGCGGCGCAAGACGGCGAAGACGATGAAAACCAAGGGCCGCTCATATATGTCGCCGAATATCTTCCCGAAAAAGATTTCGGAGGCTATGAGTTTCGGATAATATCGCCCGACGCCGGAATCTTTGTCGATTATCCCGAATTCTGGGCGGATGCCGAAGCCGAGAACGGGGATGTGCAAAACGACGCGCTGTACAAGAGAAACAGGATAATAGAAGAAAGGTACAACATAAAATTCAAGCAGATAGGCGTCACCGACTGGCCGGAGCTGAAACCGCTGTTCAGCAAAAGCGTGAAAGCGGGTTCCGACGATTTCGACCTGTGCATGCTGATTTGCCGCGAGGCCTGGTCGTCGTCGCTGGAAGGCATCGTCATGCCCGTGAGCAGCCTGCCATATATCGACATCACCCAGCCTTGGTACGCGCACGACGTGAACGGCCAGATTTCCATAAACGGCAAGCACTATTTCGCCTACAGCGACGAATGCCTCAATATGTTCCATCAGACAATGTCGGTCATGTTCAACAAAAAGCTGGCGGCGGACATGGAACTTGAAAATATGTACAATCTCGCAAAAGACGGCAAATGGACGGTTGACAAATTATTCGAGTTTTCCCGGACGGCCGCCAAAGATTTGAATGGCGACGGGAAAATGACCAAGGACGACAGATACGGGATGACGGGGCGGGACGATTTGTTTTACGGATCCTTCTGGGTCGGGAGCGGGATCAAGACCGTAGGCAAGGACGAAAACGATTTGCTCGTGTTCACCGGCGCCGCCGAAAAACTGTATGAGGTGCTCGATTATGCCTATCAAAACATCTGGGGCAACGGCGACGTCATATATTATGCCAGCACCGACGATGTGGAAACAGGGAAAATGTTCGAAAACGACCAAAGCTTGTTTCATGTGATGCACATCGGCGCGATCCCCGCCCTGCGGGCGATGGAAACGGATTTCGGGGTTTTGCCTTTCCCCAAATACAGCGAGGCGCAGGACAGGTATTATTCGAGGGTGATAGACGGCTGGATACTCTGCGTGCCCAACACGGCGCAGGACTTGGAGCGCGCGAGCGTGATCATGGAAGAGCTCGCAGTCGAATCTAAAAATTACACGCTGCCCGCATATATCGACACCGTGCTGCGCACGAAGCACACCCGCGACGACGAGAGCCAGGAAATGCTCGATTTGATCCATCTGACCAGGGCGCTGGACATAGGCGACACTTTCTATTACGAGCCCGTGAGAAGCACATACCACAACGTGATTTCCGCAAAGAAAAACGGCTTTGCCGCCGCCGTCGAAAAAAACATGGGGGCAATCCAAAAAGTCCTCGACAAGGCGAACGAAGCCGCGCTCGCGCTTGAAAATTGACATGGATTATTTTGTATTGCTGCTCGCGGTGGTTTGCATCGCCGCCCAGTTCAGTTTAAACAAATTCTATCAGAAAAATTACGTAGACGGACCGAAAGAAATGCTGTTTTTGCCGTTTGTCAGCGGAATTGCGAACATCGCGCTTTTCGCCTTGCTCGGTTTTTGCTTCTATGGCAAGCTGCCGGACTTTACAATGTTCTCTTTTCTGATGTCTCTTGCGCTCGCGGTGGTTTCGACTCTGTCGGCTTTTGTGGGGCTGCTCATAATGAAATACGGGAATATGTCGGTCTATTCCGTTTTCATGATGCTCGGCGGGATGATATTGCCGTATTTGTTCGGGCTGATTTTCCTCGACGAGAAGATTTCCGCCGCTCGCCTTTTGGGGCTCGCCATATTGATCTTCGCGCTGCCTTGCTCCGTGGCAAATCCGGCGAAAGAAAAAAAAGCGGCCAAAAAATTCTATTATATGCTGTGCGCGTCCATATTTTTGCTGAATGGCACGATAAGCATAATTTCAAAAACCCACTCGATAAACATGGCGGCAGTCCCGGCGGCGAACTTCATAGTATACTCGAATCTGTGGGGGGCGGCCATAAACGGCGCGGCGTATTTCGCATACGCTTCGCATTCGGCAAAACCGAAAGGGCGCGGAGCCAATCCGGGCAGGCTTCGCGCAGTCCCGGTCATAGCGATATGCGCCTTTGTCGGCGGCATCGGGTATCTGTTCCAGCTGGTCGCGGCGAAAACCGTCCCCGCAGTCGCGATGTATCCCTTCATAACCGGCGGGAGCATAGTGGCGAGCACGATCGCCGCGAGGATTTTTTTCGGGGAAAAACTCGGAAAGCCGGCCATGGCGGGCATCGCCATATCATTATTCGGCACGCTGCTGTTTTTGTTTTGAAAAATGACGAAAGGGAAACATGCTGAAACGGCCAAAAATCGGCCGCGCGCTCAGTTTGCGGCTTTTTCGTAGTTCTCTATGGTCTTGTCGATGGCTTTCTGCATCGCGCTTTCAAATTTTTCGAATTGCGAAGCATAGCTCGCATCGCCGTCGTGCGTGGGTATTGCGCGTATGGTCCCCGCAAAATTGCCGAAGTTGTATATTTCGGCGATGTCGTACTGCGTGTACCTGTTGTCGTAGATTATGTCGAGCATCGCTTCGCTTTCCGTGTCGCGGGTGTTTTTCACTTTCAATGTGATGTCGTAATAGGCGGGCTGCAGCACATACTTCGATTCGCACGTGAGCGCCTCGAGTATTATTCCGGTGCGCTCCAAGTCGGATTCTGTCTTTAAAACGGCGATGACGGTGGACACGTTCGGATTCATGCGGCTTATATAGTTTTTTTGGTTCTCGTCGTATTTGGGAAGCGGGACGATGCCGAAATCAGTTTCCATGTTTCGAAGGTTCTCGACGATTCTCATTCGGATCCACATGGATAGCCCCCGGTCTTCGGAAAACATTTTCGCCTGTTCCTCGTATATGGGGAATTGCCCTTCGTAACGGTGCAGATCGACCACGTTTTCCTTGTCGCGCATCATCAGGGTGAGCTTGTCCAAAAGCGCGTAATTTTTTTCGCTTGCAAAATTTACGTAGGGCAGGTCGTTTTTGTCTTTGTCGATGATCGTCCCCCCTGCCGCCCCGTAATACGACAAAAAAGAAGTCCGCTGCACGACGAGCCCGAACCTGTCGTCCCTCAAATTCATCTTTCCGTCGCTGTTCAAATCCATTGAAATGTCTTTGCTTTGCTCTATCATTTTGTCGATTGTCCATTTGCCGGAATTCACCAGGTCGTAGGGAATTTCGATTTCGTTTTCCCTTATCAGCTTTTTGTTGAAAACCATCGCTTCCATGGCATCCTTGTCGATGACTGTCAAATCGCCCTGAATGAAATACAGGCGGTTCCCAACCGACATCTGTTCCGCGCACGACCGGCTCCACCATGGCTTTTCCAGATCTATATATGGGATTTCGCGGATATCGGTTAATAACCCCTCCTGGGCAAGCGAGACCACTTCGCCGAGGCGCGGCATCACCACGTCGTACATATTGTCCCCGGCAGCCACGGAAGCGCGCATTTTCGTGCTCACGTTTTCTTCGCGGACTTCTTTGATTTGTATGCCGAATTTTTCCTCGATTGCGGAATTTCGCGTAAACACCGCGTCGTTTATGGGTTCGCCGTCCATATGCTCCGAATATATGTCGCGGGTATTCCAATCCGTCCAGTCGGCATGGCCGGAATATACAGACAAAAAAGTGAAGGAATATTCGCCGAATGTGATTTCCGGCACATCCGGATACATCCGCGGCGCATTATCGGTTGCTTCTTTGTTTTCGCCGGAGGAAATCGCGTTCTCGGGAGCCGTTTCGTTTTTTTCGTCTGCGCCGTTGCAGGAAACAAGAACGGCCAAAGCCATCGCGCAAAACAAAATCAGACAGCGCCAATTTTTTGCAGTCATCATAAAAAAACCTCTCTTCACATATTTCATGTCGCGTTTTTTCACTATACGCGTAAATTATACCACCATTCGCCGCCTTTGTCAACAAGCGGCGCGAAATTATGCCGCGGGGGGCTTGACAAAACTTCTTTTATCGGCTATACTATATAGCCAGGGGCAAATATATGAAATGGGGGAAACAAGCATGGAAAACAGATTGTTTTACGCGAGCCGGTGCGGGGCGACACTAAACAGCGACGTTTATGGGGGCGGCGGGGACGACGACACGGAAATTCTGCAGTCAATCCTCGACAAAGCCGCGGTTCTGGGCAGGGTGCATTTGGTTTTGGACGGCGCTGCGAGAATATCGAAAAGCTTGAAGATCCACTCGAACACCACCATCGAATGCCCCGACAAATCGTGCGGGCTGTTTTTGAGCGGGGGATCAAATTCGAGCCTTGTCCGGAATGCGAATTTCGCCTCCGGCGAGTCGGAAATAGCCGACCGGAACATAACGCTGCGGGGCGGGGTCTACAACCACAATTCGCCCGGGCAGCTTCACCACAGGGAGGAAAAATCCGAGCATCAGTTCATATCCAACTGGGTTTTCGCGATGGAGCTGTACGGGGTGGAGCATGTGCTGCTGCAGGACGTGACTATCGCAAATCAGCGGACTTTCGCCATGCTGATGATGAACTTCAAGTATGTCGCAATGGAAAACATACATATCGACAGGCGCGAGCGCATGGATTTCCAGAATCAGGACGGGCTGCACTTCTGGGGGCCCGGGAGATTTTTGACTTTGCGCAACATCTATGGGAACGTCGGCGACGATTTCATCGCCCTCGCCCCGGACGAACACGACCTCAAATCTTCGATAGAAGACGTGCTCATCGACGGGATCCATCTCGAGGAAGCCGACCAAGGGATCAGGATGCTTTCGTGCGGCGGCGGGCGTTTGGACAGGGTCGTGGTAAAAAACGTATCCGGGACATACAGAAGCTACGGGTTTATCATAAATCCGTGGGGCGAAATGTCTTCTCGGGGGTGTTACGGAAATATCGTCTTTGACAGCGTGGACTTGCGCCCCATGAAAAACAATTACGATTATTCGCCGCCGTTTTTGTTCAAGCTCGGCGGGAACATAGAAAGCCTTGCGCTGAAAAACATACATCACCACAGGCCGGAACACAGCCACGCATTTTTGATCGCGGGAGGCGACTATATGCAGGACAAACCCGAAACTCCCGAGCGGCCCACGAAAATCGGGCGCCTGGAAATCCGGGGGCTTTGCATCGACGAAACGAAGCAAAGCGCCGTGGAGGACGCATATATCAGGATAAAATCGAAAATAGAGTCGCTTTCCGTCGAGGATGTATATTTCAGCCGCTCGAAAGATCTGTCCGGCGGGACATTCATAAAAATCGAGGATGGCGCTTCGGTCGAAGACTTGCAGATTGTCAACGCCACATTGCCCTCTTCGCTCGAAAGAACCATAGATTCAAAGCCGAACGAAATCAAGCGGCTGAAAATAGGCAACATGCTGCAAGGATGATTTGCCTGATAGGAGGATTTTAAAATGAAATTTGCCATATTCAAGCGATGCAAAAAAACGGGCAGGATCATAGGGATCGACATGAAATCCGCATGGTGCTGGGTTTTTCTCCCAATCACCGGATTTTTGGCCCTCGCATGGTTTTTGCTGAGGGTTGTCCCGAAACCGTCGCGGATTTCATATCCCTGCCAGCGCGCGGCGTTTCCCCTGGCAGTCGGCTTTTTGAGTTTTTTGTTCGGGATCACCGGGATAAAAACGATCTGCAAAATCATAAAAAGCAAAAAATCCGCCGGATCCGCCGCGTTTGGAATAATGTGTGCGGCGGTTTTGTGCTTTTTCGCGTATTTCGCTTCGCCGCTGTTTTTTTCCGGATGCGGCGATTCGGCCGATGCGGAAAACATCGTCGCCACGCTCCCCATCTCCGAGCCTTCCGATGATATTTCGGCGGACGCTTCCGAAATCCCCGAAGATTTTGAAAATTCCCCCGAGGCTCCGTATTCCGTCCCGGCCGGAGGGATAGGGATATTTCCGGGGCGGGTGGTATATATGCACAATCCGGAAGCGGTGAAATATGAAGAAAACGGATATTGGTGGGAAGACGAATGCACTATTCCCGAAGAAGTCGAAAAAATGCTGACGGAATCGCTGATAGAGCTCACCGGGCAGGAAAGCGCCGCAAAGGCGTGGGAAGCGCTGTTTCGCGATTTCAACGGGGGGGACAATTACGCGAAGGGCGAAAAAATAGTGATAAAATTGAACCTGAATCTCGATGACAACGGCAAGAACAACCGCCAGGTGCCATCGCCGCAGCTTGTTGAAGCGCTTGTGAGCCAGCTTGTGAATGCAGTCGGCGCAGACCCCGGCGACATAACGGTAACCGACCCTTCCCGCAATATCGGAGATGCGATATACAAGCGGATTTCGGAAAATGCGGATGCCGCGCTGCGAAATGTGCGTTTTGTCGCGCGCAACCAAATCGCGCCGGTTCCCGACAAAACCGCACCGCTCCATTTCGCCGACGGTCAAACCGGCTATGTTTCCGCCGACTATACCGCCGCGAAATACCTCATCAACCTCGCCGTTTTCCGCCCCCACTATATGTTCGGCATCACGCTCTGCGGAAAAAATCACTTCGGCTCCATATACTTTGAGGGAGACGACATATTTTCCCCCGTGAACATGCACAGCTCGTGGGACAGGGGATATGGGGAATACAGCCATATCACGGACTTGATCGCATTTGAGCACTTGGGCAAAAAAACCTTGCTGTATATGATCGACGCCTTGTATTTCGCCTGGCACAACGAGGATACCGACGTGCGCAGGATGGCGACTTTTGGCGGAAAATATCCCGCAAGCCTGTTTTTGTCGCAGGATCCCTGCGCCATCGACAGCGTGGCCTACGACTACATCATAGCCGAAAACAAACAAAACAAGGATTTGAGGTCGGAAATGCCGGCAAACGCGCCGGACAACTATCTCATAGAGGCGTCTTACGCCGAAAGACCCCCGTCGAACACGGACTATGACCCCAACCAAAACGGGGTCCGGGCTTCGCTGGGCGCATTCGAACACTGGAACGACGACGAAAACAAACAGTATTCGCGAAATCTCGGGAAAGATTGCGGCATTGAGCTGATCCGCAAAACTTTGGATTGAATTCGACCGTTCCCGCCCATGACGACATGGTCGTCGTGATTTGAACGCAAAAAAATAGTTTTACGAAACCGAGGTTGGATATTTATGAACATACTGTGGGCGATGATATGGTTTTTGGCGCTGGGGCTCGCGTTCGGGCTCATTCTCGCATTTGCGGGAAAAACATTCAAAGTGGAAACCGACGGCAGAATTGAGCTCATCGCCGATACTCTGCCCAAGGCGAATTGCGGGGGCTGCGGATATGCGGGCTGCGAGGCGCTCGCCGAAGCGATCGCGAAAGGCGAGGCGAAGACCAACAAATGCCCGGTGGGCGGGGACGAAATGTGCGCGGCCATCGCCGAAATTATGGGCGAACCCGCGCTGTCCGGCACGCGCTACAGGGCGCAGGTGATGTGCAGCGGGACAAACGACCTCGCGGCGGAGAAATACGAATACGACGGGATAGAGGACTGCATAGCGGCGAGCGGGCTTGCGGGCGGGAGCAAAGCGTGCCGCAACGGTTGCCTCGGGCTTGGAACCTGCGTCAAAAACTGCAAATTCGGCGCGATAAAGATAATAAACGGAGTCGCCGCAGTGGATTACGAAAAATGCACGGCCTGCGGCGCGTGCGCCGCTTCCTGCCCCAAGTCGATAATCGCGCTGATCCCGTTTGGCGCCACGCACTGGGTGGGATGCATTTCCACCGACAAAGGCGCAGTCACGAGAAAAAACTGCGCCATAGGCTGCATCGCCTGCAAGCTGTGCGAAAAAAAATGCCCCGCAGGGGCGATCAAGATCAGCGATTTCAACGCCACCGTGGAATACGAAAAATGCACGAGCTGCGGGGATTGTGAAAAAAGCTGCCCCAGGCGCGTGATCTGGTCGAATGTCTCGCAGAAGCACGAGGGGATCGTCAGGGAAAAAGACAGCGTGGGGGACGTCGAACAATGACAAAAAAAAATTCGTTCATAAAAAATTAACCTAAAAATTGTGGGCGCAAACTTGACATAAGTTTGCGCTTGTGTTACAATTAAGCTATCAAAGATTGTTAAAAAAATGTCAAACAAAACAAAGGGTAAAAAATATATAATGAGAGGAGGAACACGATCACAATGAGTGTTCAAAATCAAAGCTGCACATGCGGGAAAACAGAGCAGGAGACATTGTATGCCCAGATAACCAATGTCATCGACCTCTACAAGGACAAAAAGGGGAGCCTCATCCAGGTGTTGCATCTTGCGCAGAAAATCTATGGGTACCTGCCGCTGGAACTTCAGGAGTTTATCGCGAAAAACATGGACGTTCCGCTTTCCGAAGTGGCGGGAGTCGTTTCCTTTTATTCGATATTCTCCGCAGTGCCGCGAGGCAAGCACACCATCCGCGTTTGCCTGGGCACGGCGTGCTATGTGCGCGGGGGCAAGCGCGTTGTGGAGCACCTCCAGCAAAAATTGGGCGTAAGCCTCGGCGAAACCACGGAAGACGGCCTTTTCACGCTGGAAGTGGCGCGCTGCATCGGCGCCTGCGGGCTTGCTCCGGCCATGCTGATCGACGATCAAGTTTATAGAAAAGTGACAGTCAACAAATTGGACTCGATTTTGGCTGACTACCAAAAGAAAGAAGAAAACGAGGTGAGCAATCTATGAAAGTCCTATCAAAAGCCGATTTGGACCAAATAAAACAGGAATACAACCAACAAATCTCAGGCTATAAAAGGCACATACTGGTATGCGGCGGGGCCAGCTGCACTTCCGCAGGCTGCCAGGACAACGTGAAGGCGATAAAAGCCGCCATCATCGAATTCGGGCTGGAAGACGAAGTATTGCTGATTGAAACCGGCTGCAAGGGCACCTGCGCGGTCGGACCCACGATGTCTATTCACCCGGACGGGATATTCTACACGAAAGTGACGCCGGAAAGCGCGAGAGAAATCGTCGCCTCGCACTTGAAGGGCGGCAAAGTGGTCGATAAATACACGTTTTTTGACAACACGATCCAAAAACACGTCGCAAAAATGGACGATATTTCGTTTTTCAACCGGCAGGTCAGGGTCGCGCTGCGCAACTACGGCGTGATGGAGCACACTTCCATCGTGGCGTACATCGCCCGCGACGGCTACAAGGCAGCCGAAAAAGCGCTGATCGAGCTCGACGGCGCGGATGTGGTCCGCGAAGTCAAAGAATCGGGGCTCATGGGCAGGGGGGGCGGCGGCTTTCCCACGGGCGTAAAATGGGAATCGGGCAGAAACGCCCCCGGCGAAATCAAATATCTCGTCTGCAACGCCGACGAAGGGGATCCCGGCGCATTCATGGATCGGAGCATACTCGAAGGGGACCCCCATTCGGTCATAGAAGGCATGCTTCTGGGCGGGTATGCCATAGGGGCGCATCTGGGCTATGTGTATGTCCGGGCGGAATATCCGCTGGCAATAGAAAGATTGGAGCGCGCAATCGACCAAGCGCGCGAATACGGGCTTTTGGGCAGGGACATTTTCGGGGCGGGCTATGATTTCGATTTGGAGATACGCATCGGGGCGGGCGCATTCGTGTGCGGGGAAGAAACAGCGCTGATGAACTCGGTGGAGGGGCATAGGGGCGAGCCGCGGCAAAAGCCGCCGTTCCCGTTCCAGAAAGGGCTGTTCGGCCATCCGACAATCATCAACAACGTGGAAACTTTCGCCAATGTGCCGGCCATAATCCACAACGGGGCCGCTTGGTTTGCCGCAATCGGGACCAAAGCCAGCAAGGGGACAAAAGTTTTCGCGCTGGCCGGGGACATCGCGAACACGGGCATAGTGGAAGTTCCCATAGGCATCCCGCTCGGCGATTTGCTGTTCAACATCGGCGGCGGCGTGGCGGGCAAAAAGAACTTCAAGGCCGCGCAGATCGGCGGGCCTTCGGGAGGCTGCATCACGCGCAAAAACCTAAACACGCCCACCGATTACGCCGAAATCAAAGAACTTGGCGCGATTATGGGTTCAGGCGGGCTCATCGTGATGAATGAGGACACCTGCATGGTGGACCAGGCGCGTTTCTTCATGGAATTTATACAGGACGAATCCTGCGGACAGTGCGTGCCCTGCCGCATCGGCACCAGGCGCATGCTGGAGATTTTGACCCGCATCACCCAAGGCCAGGGCGAGGAAGGCGACATCGAACTTTTGGAAGCGCTCGGGGAAAGCATCCGCGAAACGGCGATATGCGGCTTAGGGCAGACTGCGCCGAACCCGGTCATCAGCAACATCAAAAATTTCCGGGATGAATTCGAAGAGCACATAAAAAACAAAAGATGCCGCGCGGGGGTTTGCAGCGAGCTGTTCATATCCCCATGCGAAAACACCTGCCCTGCAGGTGTAAACGTGCCGGGCTATACAGCGCTGATCGCGCAGGGGCGTTTCATGGATGCATACAAGCTGATTCGCCAAGAAAACCCGTTCCCTTCTGTTTGCGGGCGCATCTGCACGCGCCCCTGCGAGAGCAAATGCCGGCGCAAAACCACGGATGAAGCGATCGCCATATGCGAGCTCAAGCGTTTCGTGGCGGATTATGCGCACAAAAACGAAACCCCCTATTCGACGGACATCGTTTTTCCCAAAAACGGGAAGCGCGTTTCGATCATCGGCGCGGGCGCGGCCGGGCTGACCTGCGGGTATTACTTGGTCCGCATCGGATACGATGTGGACATATATGAATCCGAAGATGTCGCGGGAGGCGTCCTGGCCTACGGAATCCCCGAATATCGCTTGCCGATGGCTGTGCTCCAGCATGAAATCGAACTCGTCAAGAAAGAGGGCGTGAACGTCCACTTGAACACGACTGTGGGAAAGGAAATTTCCTTTGACGCCCTACAGAAACACAGCGACGCTGTCTTTGTCTCCACGGGAACCCAATTGCCGCAGAAAGCCGACATTCCCGGAGAAAACCTGAAAGGCGTTGTGTACGGGATCGACTTTTTGAAACAGGTGAATTTGAAGCGCCCCTTGGAAATTGGCAAGAATGTGGCGGTCATAGGCGGCGGGAACTCGGCGATAGACTCCGCGCGCACGGCCCTGCGCATGGGCGCCCAAAAAGTGACGATCCTCTATCGGCGCACGCAGGGGATGATGCCCGCCTATGAAGTGGAAATCAACGAGGCGATAGAAGAAGGCGTGGAGATAAAAGAACTCATACAGCCGGTTCGTTTCGTGGGAGACAAAAACGGCAATCTGTGCGCGGTCGAATGCCAGTCGATGGGTCTCGGCGAATTCGATTCGAGCGGGCGCCGCAAATCCGTCCCCTCGGGCGAGCCGACGTTCATGATCGAAGTGGACATGGTGATCCCCGCCATCAGCCAGTACGCCGATTTGCCGTTCATACCGGCGGAAGACGTGGGGCGAACCCAGTGGGGCACATTCAAAGTGGACGAGGACACGATGATGACGACGATAAACGGCGTTTTCGCCGGGGGCGACATCGTGCGCGGCCCGGACACAGTGATCCAGGCGATCGCAGATGGAAAAAAAGCCGCCATATCCATAGACAAATATCTGGGCGGGCAGGGCGCACTCAACAAAGGCGAGGAGATCGTCATCGATGCGAAGTACGACGAGGACGAAATCGCCGAGCTGCCCAGGTATCCGCTGGATATGCTCGACATAGAAAAACGCAAGAACAGTTTCGACGAAGTGGTGCTTGGATACCACAAAATCACCGCAATGGCGGAGGCTATGCGTTGCCTCCATTGTGAAAGGAGGTAAATTGAGAAATGATCAACATGACAATCAACAATCAGCAGGTGCAGGTGGAAGAGGGCATAACCATCATGGAAGCCGCTTTGCAAAACCACATAAACATCCCGAGCCTGTGTTACCTGAAAGACATCCATAAAGCGGGTATATGCCGCGTTTGCGTGGTGGAGGTGAAAGGCGCGAGAAACCTGCTGGCGGCCTGTACCACGGAAGTGCGCCCCGGAATGGAAGTGTACACCAATACCGAAAAGCTGCGCCAGCATCGAAGGGTGCTGTATGAGCTCATGCTTTCCGACCACTCGCAGGACTGCCTCAGCTGTCTGCGCAACCAGACCTGCGAGTTTCAGGCGCTGGGCAAACTGCTGGGCGTGGAATCCTCGCGTTTCGAAGGGAAGCGGTCGCAGTACCACATAGACGCCTCAGTCGCCATCACCCGCGATATGTCAAAGTGCATTTTGTGCCGCCGCTGCGTCACCGCTTGCGACACGATCCAGGGGACTTGCGTGCTGGCTCCGCAAAACCGCGGTTTCGACACGGAAATATCGCCCGCCATGGCTCTGCCCATCGGCTCGGTCGCCTGCGCTTTCTGCGGGCAGTGCACGGTCGTTTGCCCGGTCGGGGCGCTTCGGGGAACGACTGCAACCGACAAAGTCTGGGATGCCCTGGCCAACCCGGCTTTGCGGACGGTGGTGCAAGTCGCCCCTGCCGTCAGGGTCGCCATAGGCGAGGAGTTCGGATTGGATCCCGGCTCGAGGGTCACGGGAAAGCTCGCGGCCGCTTTGCACAGGCTCGGATTCGACGATGTGTTCGACACCAACTTCACGGCGGACCTGACCATACTGGAAGAAGGAACGGAGCTTTTGCACCGGGTGCAAAACGCGCTGACCGGAAAACCCGCGGTGCTGCCCATGATCACAAGCTGCAGCCCGGGCTGGATAAAATTCGTAGAGCACCAGTTCCCAAACCGCCTCGATCATCTATCGACTTGCAAATCCCCGCACACCATGCTGGGGGCGCTTGCCAAAAGCTATTACGCCGAAAGCGTCGGCGTGAAGCCGGAGGATATGTATGTGGTTTCGGTGATGCCCTGCACAGCCAAGAAATTTGAGATCGCGCGCGAGGAAATGCGCAACAATGGGCTTGCCAACGTGGACGCGGTGCTCACCACCCGTGAACTCGCCGAACTTGTCAAATCCGCAGGCATCGATTTTGGCACCTTGCCCGAAGAAGAGTTCGACAACCCGCTTGGGATGTCCACCGGGGCGGCCGATATTTTCGGGCTTACCGGGGGAGTCATGGAAGCGGCGCTCAGGACTGTCCACGAATTGGTTACCGGGCGCGAGCTGCCCTTTGAGAACCTGCACGTCACACCCATCGTGGGGCTCGACCAAGTGAAAGAAGCGGCGATCACAATCACGGATCCCACGCCGAAATATGATTTCCTGAAAGGGGTTACAGTAAGAGTCGCGGTGGCAAGCGGACTCGCCGGGGCGCGAAAGCTGATGGAGCAGATAGACAAAGGCGAATCGCCCTACCATTTCATCGAGATCATGGGTTGTCCGAGCGGATGCATCATGGGAGGCGGCCAGCCGCGCTCCAAAGACCCCGATGTACGCGCAAAACGGCTCGCGGGGCTGTACACCGAGGATGAAAGCAAGGTCTTGCGCAAATCGCACGAAAACCCGTTCGTGAACGAATTGTACGCAAAATATCTCGGCGAACCGGGCGGGCATCTTTCGCATGAACTCCTGCACACGCATTATGTGAAGCGCGGCGCTTTCAACGAACTGTCCGGCGTGTCCTACAGCGTGGAACCCGACCCCGCGCTCAAGCGCAAGGTTCGGCCCCGCGACTATTCGTCGGGAGTGATGTCCACGGCAAAGCAGCCGGGCGACGACAAAGCGGTTTCGCCACAGTTATTGGAGCTCACAGCGGAGAACACGCGGCTCAAAGGCGCCTTGGAGGACGCAAACGACACCATCGAAGTCTTAAAGAGCGTGCTCAACAAAAACAAATAGCGCAAAAAAAGGCAACCAAAAGCCGCAAAAACGTTTTTGTGGCTTTTTTTGCCTTCGCGCACTTGACATTTGGCGCTTTGGCATGGTATAATTTGAACATGAAACGAAAATTCACAAAAGGAGCGGAAGCGAATGGAGCTGTTGACCGACGCTCAACTATTGGAATTGTTAAACGACATAGAATCGGACATATCGGAAAGGAAACGTTCGTTTAAGGGCGACACTTCCGATGCCGCAAGACAGGTCATATGCGCGTTCGCCAACGACCTTGCCGCCCACAACAGACAGGGCGTATTGTTCATCGGAGCCGAAGACGACGGAACCCCGTCCCACGAACCTATCACAGATGAACTCTTGCGAAACTTGGCGGACATGAAAACAGATGGCAGGATATTGCCGCTGCCTGTGATGTTTGTGGAAAAACGGATTCTCAAAGGAGCGGAAATGGCGGTCGTTACAGTGATGCCCTCGGATATGCCGCCGGTGAAATACAACGGCCGAATTTGGATACGCACCGGGCCGCGCAGAGCCATCGCGAACGAGCAAGACGAAAGAATCCTAAATGAAAAGCGCAGATACAAAAATCTGCCCTATGACCTATATCCCGTGCCAAGCGCGAATCTTTCCGACTTGTCAAGGGCCGTGTTTGAAGACGAATATCTTCCGAAAGCGTTTGCCGCCGACGTGCTCGCGGAAAACAACCGCACATACGAAGAACGTCTCGCCTCTTGCAGAATGATCGTGTCGCCCGACGACCCCACCCCGACGATACACGGGCTTCTCGCCATCGGCAAAAATCCGCAGTGGCACCTCCCGGGCGCCTATATCCAATTCTTGCGGATTGCCGGCACAGAGCTTTACGACGCTGTAACTGACGAAGAAACTGTCGGCGGAGCCATTCCTTACATGATACGCGATGCCAAGGGAAAACTCGGCGCGCACAACCGCAGGGCGGTGGATGTATGCGTAGGAACCCACAAAATCACGGAAACATACCCGCCTCTGGCAGTCGAGCAGATCCTTTATAATGCCATAATGCACAAAAGTTACGAGCGCACCAACGCGCCCATCCATATGTATTGGTATGACGACCGCATCGAAATCACCAGTCCCGGCGGCCCGTATGGCAACGTGACGCCGGAGAATTTTGGGAATCCCGGAATTGTCGGCTACCGCAATCCAAACATAGCCGCCACGATGAAAACCTTTGAATTTGTCCAGTCATATGGGCGGGGGATTATCATCGCACGAAACGAAATGAAGAGAAACGGAAACCCCGAACCGGAATTTTATGCGGATCAGAGCATTGTCAGGTGCACATTGAGGGCGAAGCCAAGCGGGGCAAAATAAAAAATACTTTGCACATGCATCACAACTGCGCAATCTTGCCGCCTTCTATGCGGAGCACAAGGTCGGCGTATCCGGCCACGAAATCCGAGTGGGTAGCCACGATCACGCACTTGCCGCGCCGCCGCGCCAAATCCGAGAACAGCCCCATCACCCGCTCCCCGTTCGGTCGGTCCAGATTCCCCGTCGGTTCGTCAGCCAGGATCACCTCCGACCCCTGTGCCAGCGCGCGCGCCACCGCCACCCGCTGCTGCTCCCCGCCAGACAGTTCATGCGCCGCCTGTCCGCGCTTGTCTTTTGGGATGCCCACTTCGTCTAGTAGCTCCCCCGCCCGCTCGCCGTAACCGCTGCGGTAACCGCTCACGTTCAGTACCGTCGCGATGTTGTCGGTCGCCGTGTAGCTGTGCAGCAGGTTGTAGCTCTGGAAGATCACGCTCACCCTCTTCGCGCGGTATTCGTCCCCGTCCATCGTCGATATATCCTTTCCGTCGTACCATATCGTTCCGCCCGTCGGACGGTCCAGCTTCGCCATGATCGATATCAGCGTCGTCTTGCCCGACCCCGACTCGCCCGTCATTGCGTATAACATGCCCCCCTCGAACCCGCACGTCACCCCGTCCAGTATGTCCGGCCCTTTCTTTTTGTACCTGTAGCTCACATTTTCCAATTTCAATATCATATCTCTGCGCCCCCCTAATACTGCTTGCCAAATATCTTCAGCGGCTGAAAGCGCACTATGCTCACGCAGGCCAAAACCAGCGACAGCCCCGCCGCCGCGCTCGCCCCCGCGAACACGAATCCTGCATTTCGCAGAAGCAATTCAAGGTCTGCGCCACCCGCCAATTTTTCCATCATCTCGGTGGACACGAATTTTTGCATGCCCGCGAACACGCCGCCGGTGAACATCGGCACCACGATTTGCGCCGCCATCAATGCGGCAAGCGTTATCCCCAAAATAAACGCCAAGTTTTCCACGAGGTACCCCGCGACCAGCCTGCTCTTTTTCATCCCCACCGACCGCAGCACCGCCATCTCGTACCTGCGGCCATGCAGCAGTATCACGGTCGTTATGACCGTCACGCACACGAGTATCAATCCTGTGATTATCATGAACACCGCGCTCCATGTTTGCTGGTTCTGCGTCAGGTTTATGAGGGCATGGTAGTTTTCGAATAGCGGCCCGATCAGTATGCCCCTCTCGGCCATCTTTGCCCTCAGTTCGCTATAGTTCTCCGGTGAATTTATATATATCAATGCGTCGTACCCCGGAAAAATGCTCTCGCCGCCCCCAGAGGCGCTTTTGTCGTAATCCGGAATATGAAACCGAAACGCCATATCGCTTTCGGATGCGATAACGTCGAAATGCTCCGCGCTTTCGAGCGTCGTGTATATCATCCTCCTGTGCGTGTTTTCGTCGTCCCTCGGGTTTTGTTCCAGTATGCCCACTACCGTAAACTCCTTGTATATGCCGTCGTCATTTTGTATGACTATCATGTCCCCAAGTTCCATATCGTTCCAGTTCCTGCACTCGACAACCCCCACCAAATCTTCGTCCCACCTCCCCGTATTCGCGACAAGCCTGTTCTTCGCCATAACGCACTCGTCGTCCCCCTCGAACATCCTCCCGCTCTCAAGGTTGAATTCTTCCGCTGCGAGGTGCAGCAATGCCATGTCATACCCCGAGACGATTAGCGGCACGATCGCATGATCCCATGCGATGTTTTCCCCGCCAATGACAAGCTCCCTTTCCAGCCCCGAAAAATTTTCTTTCACGTGTATGTCGTCGAAAATGAAGTTGTACCTCAAAAACTTTATGTCCTCGATGTGCTCCATATTCCCGAATCCCAAAAATTCGCCCTTCGTGAGGCGCGGCGGAAGATTGCCAAAAACATCGGCGCTCCTGCCCTCGAACTTCGCCACGCTGGCGTATTCCTTGATGATGTTTTCGGTGACTTCCCCCATCTGCGCGAATATGTTCAAGCACACCGATGCCGCCGATATCACAAAAAAATACAGCACCCCGAACATGATGTATTTGCTTTTGTACCGGTATATGTTCTTGATCGCGTTCTTGATTGCGAACATTCTATACGCTCCTTTCGGCAAAATTTATATCAATTGCGATTATTTTCATCAGCCTCCAAACCAAAAAGGGCGAATTGCGTCAATTCCCTTGCAGCAGTTCGCCCTTAAATATGTTTTTTTATTACCCGATATTTTTCAACGCGCCGGTGGGGCAGGCCTCAAGGCACTTGCGGCACGCGCCGCAGTCCGCCTCGCACAAATCGGAATCGACGGACGCCCTGACAACGGTGTCAAAGCCCCTGCCCACGAATCCGAGCAGCGCCGCCTTGACCTCTTCCTCGCAAATTCGCACGCAGGTCCCGCATAAAATGCACTTTTCATGGTTGAATTCGATGCGGCCCAAAATGTCGTCCTTGGCGTAGCGGTGCGTCTCGCCGCCCCCGTATTTTTCGGGCTGAACTTTATAGCGGTTGGCGTAGTCGATCAGCTTGCATTCGAAGAAATCGTGGCAGCCGCACTCAAGGCATCGGGCGGCTTCTTTTTTGGCTTCGGCTTCGCCCATGGCAAAGTTGACCTCCAAAAAATCGCCCCTGCGCTCATCTGCCTCCCGGCATCTTATTTTCACTCTCGGCAAATTTTCCCTGTCGGCGAAATCCTCTTTGGTTTTTTCGCTTTTCACGATATACTGCGGCTCGAATTTCACTTCTTCGCCTTTTAAATACTTGTCCACCATTTCGGCGGCCTGCCTCGCCTCGCCGATCGCGGATACGGCGATGTCCGCGCCTTTGTTCGTGGCGTCGCCGATCGCGAAAACGCCGTCCAAATTCGTGGCAAAGGTGTTTTCATCGGCTGTCAGCGTGCCCCATTTTGTCGTTTCGACTTTTTCAAGCCCGGATTTGCCGGTCTTTGAGCCGATTGCGACAATCACGAAATCGACTTCGATGGTTTCCTCTTTTCCGGCGACCGGCACGGGGCTGCGCCGCCCCGAAGCGTCGGGTTCGCCGAGCTCCATGATTTGAAGGCGCACCGCTTTGGCTTGGCCGTTTTCCCCGGTGATTTCAAGCGGGTTCGTGAGGTTCTTGAATATCACGCCTTCCTCTTCGGCTTCGGTGATTTCGCCGATGTTGGCCGGCATTTCGTTTTTCGTGCGCCTGTAAATGTTGTATACTTTACATGCGCCCAAGCGTACGGAAGTGCGGCAGGCATCCATGGCTATGTCGCCGCCGCCCACCACCGCGACCTTGCGCCCCTCGAAAAGCTTGGAGGCTGTATCGACTTCCCTCAAAAAGTCCAATGCGCCGATCACGCCGCCGAGCTCTTCGCCCGGGCACCCCAAACGGGAATTCACCCAGGCGCCAACCGCCAAAATTACAGCGTCGTAATCATTTCTCAAATCGTCCAGGCTGACATCGCGCCCGATTTTCGCGTTGTTTTTGAATTTCACGCCCATCTTTTCGATTTCGGCGATTTCTTTTTGCAGGATTTTTTTTGGCAGCCTGTACTCCGGCACTCCGTATTGCAGCATACCGCCCATTTGCGGCATCGCTTCGTATATCGTTGCTCCGTGGCCCTGCTGCCTCAAGAAATACGCCGCCGTCAGCCCTCCCGGCCCGCCGCCCACGATCGCCACATTTTTGCCCGTGGGCTCTTTTGTCTCCGGGATATATTCGAGGTTTTGGTCTCCGGCATATTGCTTTAGTGCGCAAATGGAAATAGGTTCCTCCACCAGTTCGCGGCGGCAGGCCTCTTCGCACGGGTGCGGGCAGACCCGGCCTATCGAAGCGGGCAGCGGGATTTTTTCTTTGATCAATTTCAGCGCCTCGCCGAATTTGCCCTCGGCGATCAATTTTACATAGCCCTGGCATTCGGTATGCGCAGGGCAGGCGAGTGTGCACGGCGCGCGGCAGTCCCCGACATGGTCGCCAAGCAGCAACTCCAAGGCCGTTTTGCGGTTTTTTTTGATCCGTTCGGTGGCTGTTTTGACGACCATGCCCTCTGCGGCGAGCGTCGCGCAGGCGCGGAAGAGTTTCGGGCTTCCCTCGATTTCGACCACGCACAGCCCGCACGCGCCGTATATTTCCACCCTTTCGTCATGGCACAGCGTGGGGATGTCGATATTGTTTTTTTTGGCGACGTCCAAAATTGTCTGGCCCTCGGCGCCCGTGAGTTCGATTCCGTCTATATTCAATTTGATCATATATTTTCTTCCTCCTAATCCACGACAACCGCGTCAAATCTGCACGCTTCGGCGCAGCTTCCGCATTTCGTGCACTTTTCCATGTCGATGCTGTGCGGCTTCTTGGCTTCGCCGGCAACGGCTCCGGCGGGGCATTTTTTCGCGCACAGCGTGCAGCCTGTGCATTTTTTTTCGTCTATGCAATAAGCGAGCAGCGCCTTGCACTGATGGGCGGCGCACTTTTTTTCATTTATGTGGGCTTCGTACTCGCCCAAAAAATATTTTAGGGTGGTCAAAACCGGGTTGGGTGCGGTCTGGCCAAGCGCGCACAGCGAGCCGTCCTTTATCTGCACTGCCAAATCGCTTAATAGCCCGATATCCCCTTCCCTGCCTTTTCCCCCGCAAATGCGTTCGAGTATCTCCAGCATCCTTTTGTTTCCTATGCGGCAGTGGACGCATTTTCCGCAACTCTCCTTGACCGTGAAATCCAAAAAGAACCGCGCCATATCGACCATGCAGGTGCTCTCGTCCATCACCACCATGCCGCCGGACCCCATTATCGCGCCGGTCGCGGCAAGGGTCTTGTAGTCGATCATAGTATCGGCGAGCTCTGCGGGGATGCAGCCGCCCGAAGGGCCGCCCATCTGCACGGCCTTGAACTTTTTGCCGCCTTTTATCCCCCCGCCCGGCCCGTAAACCACGTCGTTTATGGTTTTGCCCATCGGCACCTCGACGAGTCCGCCTTTCGCGATTTTTCCGGTCAGGGCGAACACTTTCGTGCCCTTTGAATTTTCGGTGCCCATTTCTGCGAACTTTGCGCCGCCGTTGCGCATAATCCAGGGCACGTTGGCGTAAGTCTCCACGTTGTTTATATTGCTGGGCTTTTTCCAATAGCCTTTTTGCGCGGGAAACGGAGGTTTGAGCCGCGGCATCCCCCGCTCGCCTTCAAGCGAGGCGATCAGCGCGGTTTCCTCCCCGCACACAAACGCCCCCGCTCCCGCCTTTATATGTATGTCAAAGCAAAAATCGCCCCCGAAGATGTTTTTGCCCAATATGCCCCTTTCACGCGCCTGTCCGAGCGCTTTTTCCAGGCGTATGATCGCCAGGGGATATTCCGCCCTCACATAGACGATGCCCTCGTCCGAGCCGATCGCGTAAGCGCCGATCATCATGCCCTCGATCACCGCGTGCGGGTCGCCCTCGATCACCGCGCGGTCCATGAACGCGCCGGGGTCGCCCTCGTCGGCGTTGCAGATCATGTATTTTTTTTCGCCTTTTGACTGGCGCGCGGCGTTCCATTTGAACCAGGTCGGAAATCCCGCACCGCCGCGCCCGCCCACCCCGGATATTTTCATTTCGTCGATCACCTGTTCGGGCGTGAGTTTTGTCATGCACTTCTTCGCCGCCTCATAGCCCTCGCGGGAAATGTATTCGTCGATATTTTCGGGGTCGATGACGCCGCAGTTGGATAGCGCGATGCGCCGCTGCGAATTCAGGCTGTCCAAATCCTCTTTTGAGATCATGTGCTGTTTTGCGTCGTTTTGCTCGCCGCGTATGTATTTCAATATTTCCCCGGCGGCGGCAGCGTTCACCTTGACGAAGGTCAGCTCTTTTCCGCCGTCCCCGACGTTCACTATCGGTTCGAGATAGCACATCCCGATGCAGCCGGTTATCGCCAAAGAACATCCGGAAGGCAAATTTCGCTCTATCAGCTCAAATACTTCCAGGGCCCCCGCAGCTATCCCGCAGCTGCCTTTTCCCACCGTTATCTTCATTTTTACGCCCCCTTTTGCTCTTCTTTTTCGATTGCTTTCAAAATTTTGACCGCTTTGTCCTTCGTCAGGTTGCCATATGTCTTTTCCCCGATCATCATCACCGGCGACAGGCTGCAGCAGCCAAGGCACGCCACGTTGTTGTATGTGAACAGCCCGCCTTCGGAAATTTCGCCTTCGCCCACTTTCAGGTAGCCCCTGACCGCGTCCTCGATATCCGCCGAGCCGTTCACATGGCACGCGGTGCCCTGGCACAGCAAGATCAAATGCTTGCCCACCGGCTTTGTCCGGAACTGCGTGTAAAACGTGACCACGCCCATCACTTTCGCGGGCTTTATGCCCAGCCGGCGGGAGATATGGATCAAAACATCGACGGGAAGATAGCCGTATATCTCCTGCGCCTTTTGCAAAACCGTGATCAAGCTTCCATCCGTTCCCGCATATTCGGCAAGATATGGCTCCAATAGGGACATATCCGTCCCCGGATTTTTTGCGCAACTGCAATTGCACTCCATTTTAAATCACACCCCTTTGTTAAAATTATAACATTCTTTTGGGTCGATGTCAAGGCGGAAAACATATAATTTACAAAATATTTTGCCCGCGCCCGTTGATATTTTTTTTGTTTCGGCGTATAATCCACCTAACCAAACGCATCCCTTTGTTATTATATCCATAGGGCGCTCAAAAAAAAGAAAGGCGGGCGAGAACAAAAATTTATGGAACTGCACGCGGCAAACGATTTGTTCGAGCGGATAGCCGATGATTATTGCCTTTTGATACTGAACTGGGCGATAAAAAAAACCGGCTCCCGCGAAAAGGGCGAAGATCTGGCGCAGGAGGCGATGTATCAGATTTTGGCTTTCGCGAAGGGAAAAAAAGAAATCGAGAAGCTCGACAATCTGATTTGGAAAATCGCGCACCGCACCTGGTGCAACAGGCTGCGGAAAACAAAAAAAGACAATAATATGATGAGTTTAGACGATGAAGCCGGCATATATATCATCGAAGAGCGCGACCACATAGACGAGATCGCCGAAAACGAAGCCTCAAAAAAAGAGCAGACGGAGCTTCGGCGAAGAATCGCGGATCTGTCCAAAACGCAGCGCGAAATAATCATCGCCTATTATTTCGAGGACAAATCGGTGGCTGAGGTGGCGGAAAAATTCGGCATGAAAAAAAGCGCCGTAAAATGGCATCTGTTCGATGCGCGAAAAAAAATAAAGGAGAGGTTTAACATGGAGGATAATTCAAGAATATGCAGACCCGGGAAATTGCATCTCGGAACTTCCGGGGACAGGGGCCCAAACCCGGACACAGCCCGCGTGAACGACAATCTGATCAGGCAGAACATCTGCCTTTTGTGCTATGGCGACAGCGGCAGGACCATCGACGAGCTCGCCGAAATGACGGGGATACCGAAGCCATATCTGGAGTTCGATTTGGAATGGCTCGCGGAGCGCGAGTTTTTGGTTTCCGAAGGCAAAAAATACAGGACGAATTTCGGCATAAAAAACCATCGGCATTTTTATGAGGTCAGGGATGTCTACATAACCTGCAAAGAAAGCTATTACGGGCAGATCATCGGCTATATCAACTCGCATGAAAAGGATATACGCAGCCTCGGTTTCTACGGCAGCGATTTTGAATGGGGCAAACTGCTGTGGTGCGTGCTGACGCTTTATTTGCGGTATTTTTCGGAATCCGAGCCGCTAAAAGCCCTGAAAAAATACAACTCCCAAAACCTCGACGGCCTGGATTTGGAGCTGCACAAAGACGGAGGGCGCTATACGATAAACGGATTTGACCAATCCGAAGACCAAGGGGTCGATCTGAGCTTTGGGGGGGTTCTCACCGAGCCCATCTTCGAGCCGGAAAAGTGGAAGAAGATAAGCGGCATATGGTGCAGTTCCATAAGCGAAACCACGAGCGAATTCAAAGACGACGACCAAAACGGAAAGCTCGAGTACGCCACATACTGGCTGGGGATATACATATTCGCCGAAAATCCCTCGACGCTCACAAAAAACGTCGGACAGCAAACAACATGGAAGAAGATACTCTCGGGGCTTCTGCGCGGCGATTTTTTGGCGGAAGGCATGACAGACGAGGAAAAAGAGCTGCTCGCCATCGGAGTCAAGGAAAACATCATAAAAAAAGAGGGCGAGAGATATTTCCCGCAGTTTGCGATATTTGAGGTCGGGCAGCTTGAACGGCTGTACCAAAAAATATTCAAGCCGCTCGTGGAGCAGATCGAGCCGCAGACCATGGAGCTAATCGAGAGGTTCAAGCAATCAAACGGGCGCAGCCTGCCAAAAAAGATCCAAGCCTATGTGTGGCGTTGGACCTATTTCGACATCTGGGACTCCGGCATCAAAAATTTCATGTTCGCCGCCGAGGACGGGCATCTATATATGCCAAAAACCCCGGAGGAAGGCGCGAGCCTCACGCTTTCGTTCGTATTTTAGAGCATTGCCTGTTTCAAAATACAACAGCGCCGCGAAAATGATGGTCAGCCATTTTTTTCGCGGCTCAGCACGTAATAGCCCGGCTTCCTCCTGCCCCAAATATAGTCCCCGCTTTTCCATTCCAAAAACATATAGTCCGTATCGCCAATTTTGCGGATTTCGTATGCGGGCGCGAGATTTCCGTCGCCGCTTTGCTCCAAAAGCATCCCTTTGGTCCATTTCACGCTGTATGCGTTCTCGTTTTCCCTGTTAAAAAATTGCCTTGCTTCGCCGTTTTGCGAAAATTCCACCGCGCAAAGAAACAAATCGTCCTGCCAGCGCCGCTTCGCCGGGTCGAAATCTTCGATTTCCCTCACAAAATCCACGCTCGACCATTTGCCGAGCGTATTTTCGTCGTCTGCAAATGGCAGATCTATGTCGTCGCTCCGGCCGATTTCGCGTTTTGTGTATCTCTTTTTGTCGCTTTGCCTCAAAACCCACGTTTGGCTGCCGTGCTCGCCCCCGTGTTCCAGGAACATATATGTTTCGCCCGCTGTTTTTTCGATTTCATACGGGCATAACAGACCGTCCCCGAAAGTTATCAGCAAAAAACCTTTCGTCCAGCCGAAGCCCCAGTACCGCTCGCCGTCCGGCAAAAAGTATATCTCCTCAAATGGCGCGTTTTTCGCATTTGTTTTGGCAGGGTCAAAATCTTCTTTTTTTTCGGGCGTGGCGATGATTTCCCAGCGCCCGACCGCGTCCTCGTCGTTTTCAAACGGCATATTGAATTTGTTTCCCATTGTTTTTTCCCCTTTCTTTTTTGAAGCGTCCAAATCGATTTTTTGCTCGAGTTCGGCCAATTCGCATAGCGCTTTTGCGGTGTTTGCGGCGGCGCTTTCAAGCGCCCGGCGTTTTTCCCAAATCATTTGCCGCTTTTTTTCCTCATCGCCTCCATCGCAGAACCGTTTTATTTCCTCCAATGAAAACCCGATGTTTTTCAGCTCCGTTATGCGGCGCATTTCCTCGATTTTTCCCAAGCCGTAATACCTATACCCCGTGAATTTGTCGATAAAATCGGGGATGAGCAGCCCCAATTTGTCGTAATATCTCAACGTCTTGACGGTCGCCTCGCAGCGTTTTGAAAATTCCCCTATTTTTTCCATTTTTGTCACCTCGCATATCGTTTTTTTGCCGGCGGTTATATTATAACACTTCTGTCAAAGGGAGAGTCAAGGGGTTATTTGAAAAAATTTAAATTTTTTTTTATCGGTTGAAACATTCACATTT